>Ga0307507_10000119_pt1 | contig 132137 bp, 30 predicted proteins | sample 7_EM_MG_FD_207223 | JGI IMG/M metagenome (GOLD analysis project Ga0307507, IMG submission 207223) | Populus trichocarpa ectomycorrhiza microbial communities from riparian zone in the Pacific Northwest, United States - 7_EM | ecosystem: Host-associated > Plants > Roots > Unclassified | place...
CCACAACCACCACCAGGTCCTGTCCGCACGCTGTGCGACGTCTCTGCGTTGGCTCTGGATCTGAACTTCGAAGACCAGGTTCGTAGCCGTCACCACGTACAGGTGCAGAGTCCGATTTCGACGGCCTGCACATAGAGTTTTATCCCCGTTTTACTCCCGTATTCCAGTTGTTCTGTTATGGCCATGAAAATGTTCAATTGCTTGATTCAACGGGATTGGTCCCTTGACGTTAGGCTTCCCAGACCCATGGAGATGGCTTTTGTGGGCGCCAAGAGGTTCGAGCACAGACCCTCGATACGATCAGATTAGATCTGGGGAGACAATTATGCAGCAGAGCAGCATCATTACAGCAATTAAAGAGGAACAGCAACACCTTAAGAGCCGGAACGCCGAACTCCAAGAAGTGGTTAGATCTCTTCGAGCGCAGCACGGCACGCTCTCGGTGTCTCCCCCGTCCACGCAAACGTGGGCGTCGGTAGTTGGAGCTCTGAACTAGGAGCATAAGTGTGATGATATTTTAAACTATGGCAGCAGGCACAGCTATTTATAGCTGTGACTGCTGTCCTGGTAGGCAGTCTCCTCAGTGGCGCTCCTGCCTACTTAGGCAGTTATCTCAGTGGCACGTGATTTGGGATCCAACTTCGGTCGCAGCCAGCGGTGGCCCACGCGCACGACGAGCAGCGGAAAGACAGATAGCAGGAATAATCGGCAGCTGGTGATTGATGTTAGCCACGTAGAACAGCAGAGAAGGTGGCGGACACTGAGGCGGCCAGAAGGACCATCCAGCAGGGCATAAGTGGGGTCGAGAGACTTACCAGGGGGCAATCAAGGCGTGTGGGGAAAGGACGACGGCGTAAGCGTCATCAAATTCTCAGTCGAGAAGGACAAAGAAGCCGCATCCAGGCACCTCCACCCGTTTTCCGTCCCAAAGCGCTCCATCGCCGACCTGCTCACCTTCCCGCTGTCGGTATCCATCGCTAATCCCACCTCGATCCAGTCCGCCTTGACCGGGTACCACTTGGGCCCGATAAGTCTTGCACCTGGTATATACGGTTCGAGCCATTCCGCAGTCGTCTGCCGGAATGCGGCTTCTTTGTCCTTATCAACCGAGAATTTGATGACGCTTACGCTGTCGTCCTTTCGCCACACGCGGAAGTCCTTGATCGCTGCCCCTGTAAGTCTCTCGACTCCGCTCACACCCTGCTGGATGATACTTCTAGCCGCCTCGGTTTTCCTGTCACCCTGGACCAGTGGGGTTGTCAGCGGCGCCGGCACCCAAACGCACAGTGAGAGACCGCCCAATGAGTCTACCAAATCGTAAGTATTTTTCATGCGACATTTAAGGATATCGTAGTTCACGCGATAAATACACGAGGCTTAGTAGGCATTAGAAATTTGGCCCTTTTGTAATACGGCAATAGCTAAAAGGAGCCTTCCTTCCCTTTCTTGAGCAGTATTAAGGCGTTTTTGAGGCATGGCGTTGATACAGAGAGAGCGTGTTGAATGTTTGATGATGGCTTGACATGCGCACACTATTCGGTGACCTTTACGGTTCGGTGATCAATTACGGTTATACCGTCTACTTGGGAGGATATCTTGGCTTATTCGTGCGATGTTTATTACAGAGGAGCTCGTTTTTCTTGAGTTATAAGCCGAGCTTTTGCCGCTAAGACTTGGACGCGTCCATAACCCCTTTAAACTTGATTAGATAATTTAAAATCTGCTTAAACTTTTCTATCGTACTAGTAATACTTTATTTTAGAGGTTTTGTAAACGTGTTATTGTGAGTATTTAAGCGAAGAGACTTGCCAGTATAAGTTTGGCTTAAACTGAAGAAAAAAGAACTCCTTCGTATTTAGTGGCTACCCCCACTGAGTATCTTTATGCTCAACGCAATCCGCCTGTTCTGTTGTTGGTTGCCAACAATCTCGCAGCCAGGCACGCACCAAAGCCACGAAGAGATCCAAAATACTGCATCAGTTTCTCGAATCATCATTCCATCGAAAATGCCAATATTCTTCGATTTCCCCAGAGAACTGCGCGATGCTATCTACAAAGTCATCCTGTTAACCCCACTCTTACCTCCGTTCTCACCAGAGGAATGCCGAACTGCTCGATCCCATTACAGCATTGGGCGCCCCAACGACAGCGCTAATATAGGCTACGAATGCGTCGGATACCTCCTTCCACGGATATCCAGTTCCGCTCTACTCCTCGTAAACCATCAAATCCATTCCGAGGTCCGCGAGATTCTCGACGGCCTTATCGCCCGCAAAGAACTCGTCTATAAACTAGACTGTATGGTCGAGAATGTGGGAAGACTGTATGCGACGCCGCTCTTGATCCCTGTTATAACGTCTTGGGTTAATAAGATTGAAATTGATATCCGCTTCTTCGGGGACTATCAGCTTCAGCGTGGCTGTGCCGCGCTGTGGCGCTTTAGCCTTGTCTGCTTTCTCAACAGGTTCTTGACACGAGGTCCGAATCTGTTCTTCCCGCCTAAGAACCCAGAGCAATCAAAGATCTATGTCAACACTATAGCACTTAACTTCCTAACCCTGCCGGAAGTCCCGGAGTGGATGAAATCGAGCACGTTGTTTGTACGTCCAGGCGAAGAGACCCTAGAGAAGCCTGAAGGCAGAGAAGCGGGACTGCGGATGGTGGAGAGAGAAATGCACGCCGTAATTGACCCACCGCCTATGATGCTAAGAGAAAATGGGATAATTTGTGAGCATGTATACTGCATCAAGTCGTTGGATGATGGGAAGACAAGAAGGGAATGGGATATGGTGGAAATCAAAAGTCGTAGTTCAGCAGCACCAGAGACTTTTCCACACAATTAAGGCTGCACAGAAGTTAGCTGTTGCCAATGTGCGAATAGAAGCTCGTCTTACCAAATTTTCCGAGCTCGAAGGCCATGGAGGCTCATCTGTGGACTTTTCTGCGGATGAGAAGATGTAGAATCGGCCATTACGGCGCAGGACGGTACACATCTGCGCCATAGTCTTCTCATAAGTCACTAAATTTTTTGTAGAGAGTTTTGAGTAGCTTTCCGGAGTTTCCGTTTTCGGCCCGTAACAGCCTTGATACAGTAATTCGAGCCTCTGCACTTGTGCCGACACTGCTGCTGTGCTAATGGGACATTGTCTGTCCATTATGAGCTTTGTGTCTGCTGTGGCGTGCCACCCTGGTCGGTACTTCTGATCGAAGCAGCTTCCACACCCGGCTAGTGCAAAACAGTTCTGCGTGTACTCATAACCATTGTAATTTACTCACCATAACTCTAAAAGCGGTTTGGCTTCACTCCAGCACCTTTTGTTCCGAAAAGCAAAGGCAAAGGCATTTAGGTCTTACGACATCCTTTACACCTTCTTAGCCAATCATTTTCGGAATGGGTCATCCTAGCACTTTTTCGAATCTTAATGACTTTATGCGACAAGGCATGCAGCCTGTGGAATGTCCTATTTGTCAGGAAGAATTCGGCGCGGAGTGTCCGACAGACCAAGATTTAGAATATCCTAACATTATGAGGATATCGAGCCGGAGTGCTATTGTCGAAACGTCCTGCAGCCACTAATTCCATCGTTGGTTGCCTGTTAAACTGGGTGCTAGGTCAGCGGAAGCAGCATTGTCCTTAAATTATCCTTTTGCAAGGGCTAGAGCGAGGGCTTGGATGTTAGAAACGGACCAACTATACGATGAGGTAAGTCTAAATTAGAGCTATAAATGGGTGGTTAAGAGAATTACTAATCTTCCGCAGAATACCACTTATACTTATCTTGCTAGGTATGTTCGGATGTGGTTAGGGGGAGCGACCCAACAGAGGTTAAGACATCCTATCGCTTTTCCTAGCTGAGAAAAGGTCTAACATATAAGTGACCATCCCGGGAGCCTCTACCTCGCCCTCTGCCGCCTCTAAGAGACTCATTGCCAGTAGCCTCTATCCCATTTATATATACACCTAAGTTTATTAAGTATCGCCCTAAGGTGGACAAAAATCTAGCGGAACTCGCTTCATTAGTATTTCGCATTAGCGCCACATCGGGCGCGCACCGACGAACTGAACTTATTGACCTGCGCGCTAATAAATCCTAGTACTAGGCCACAGCCTGACCGTCCTGTTTGAAGCCGACGCCAGCTGCTTGCCGTCCGGCGAGAAGGCCACGGCTCTGACCGAGCCTGAATGGCCCTCGAGCCTCTGCAGGGACGTTCCTGAGCCGGCGTCCCACAGCCTGACCGTGTTGTCCGACGAAGCCGACGCCAGCTGCTTGCCGTCCGGCGAGAAGGCCACGGCGTTGACCGAGCCCAAATGGTCGTCGAGTCTCTGTAGGAGCGTTCCAGAGCCGACGTCCCATAGCCTGACTGTGTTCGACGAAGCCGACGCCAGCTGCTTGCCGTCCGGCGAGAAGGCCACGGCGTTGACCGGGCCCAAATGGCCGTCGAGCCTCTGCAGGGACGTTCCTGAGCCGACGTCCCACAGCCTGACCGTGTAGTCCAACGAAGCCGACGCTAGCTGCTTGCCGTCCGGCGAGAAGGCCACGGCGTTGACCGGGCCCGAATGGCCCTTGAGCCTCTTTACCTTTAAAGCCTTGTAGATCTCCTTTCTAAGCTGAATGACTGCCCTTTCCCTGCCCTCGCTATATATAAGCGGCATAAAGATATTGAAAATGCCTAGAAGAGAGTAAGCCCAGTCTTCCTTACGTGTGGTCTCGCGCTTGTGTGCCCATATAAATCGCTTATTAACCTTAAACTGAGATAGTGGAGTTCCTTAAAGTGCTAGAACAGGAATCCCTGTTATCTTGTGAATTTGCCGCTCTAACGATTTCTTATTACCTAGTCGCTTGCTGTCTTGGGAGAAGAATTTGACTGAGGCTAGTGTAAGAAGCTCCTGGAGCGTCTAGCCCCGAGTAAACTATCTACTTTATTAAAATGCCGATTTGTAGGGCAGCTGGTTGGACTTGTTGTTATTATTAAATGCAGGGCTCGAAACATCTGATAGATAAACATAGTATTTAGCTGTATTACGGTATAAGCGAAATATAGAGTTAATAACCTCTTGGAGCTTAGCGCTGCTTAACTTACTGATACAGTAGGTGTCTACCTAGAAGTGTTGCAAGCTATTGCGTTTAGCCTGGTATCTGCAGAACCAGATTTTGTTATAGCTAGACTTATTCTTTCCTATGCTATCTATTAAATCTTAGAAGGTGATCTCTTCGTCCTCCCTTTATGTGTCACGGGACGGGGTCAATGGCAGCTGAATGTATGTATTCGAGGAGTATACAAGACGTTACGCGATCGATCGTAAGGGTCGAGGGCGTAAGGAGGTGATATACCCACGCGTAGCTAACATAAGCTGTACGCGAGGTATACACGAGATCACGGGGCTCTCCTATGGAGGCCCCTGTGGTCGGGTTCCGTGACACTACCCCCCCTCCTATTAAGGCGGAGCTCCAGTGACGCTGTGGTTACTATGTATATGTAGGGGGAACGCTTAGGGTATAGAGAAGAAGAAGAAATATCGTTATAGGTGTATTGGGACTTAGGGGTTGTTGGTAAAGTATAAGGGGGGTCACCAAGGCGCTAGTAGTAGACAAGCCAATAGCGATTTTCCATCCCAGTGATGGAAAATCCTAATTAGCTGGTTTCTCCTTAGCGTCTAGAATCTAACCAATTAGACAACTTTAACCACCGGTTAAAATTCCTGGACATCTCAAAGTTTTCTGGTCACGTAATCGCACTTTGCGGCAATCTACGGCAATTTACCCTTATGTGGTAATGTACAACAGTTTAACTCTATAAGGGCTCCTATAGAGGATTAGGCACAAAATCTCTGCTTAGGCCTAGTTTCTATAGGTTCGCGTGGTGGAAATCGCTGATTAGGTCCTTTGCATTCCTAAAATCTTCCTATAGTTGCTATTCCGGCTAATCTATGTCAAATCCTATATAGGTGGCTTTACAGTGGAGCCGCTGTCCTCTGCCTTTGCCAAAGTATTTGGAGTTAATAATTTGTTTAACGGTCTACTCCTTATGGTTCTCGTCTTCGTTCTTATCTTAGATTAGTACCAGTAGGGGTTTAGGCTATATTTGTTCTAGTAGAGGGTTAGGTTAATAAAGGTATAGTAGCTATAGGTAAAACACGGGCCATACTCTATAGGTAGCTAAGGCGGGCAAAAGCTCCAGTTTGTATACGGCTCCCCTATCAATAACTTATTTAATTTAGTAGGGGCTGAGGTTTTTATAATTAAGTAACTTCATAGGCCTCTATATAGAGATATTGCGTGCATTTAACCATACCTAGTCGCCAACACGTATTTTAGGTAGTGGTACTCTATAATAGTCGGCAAAGTAAGCTTATTTTACTTAGGCCTAGGCCATCTCTTCTTTACAGTAGTTAAGTAGATCTTTTATATGGTCTACATATTGATTAGTAAGTAGCATCTTAAGGTGTTTTCTATATGGCAGTTTCTTATTAATAGGCTCTGGTGGCTCTATACCAGATTATAGGTAATAACCTTTATTCGCGAAGAACGGGGTAAGTCCTATAGTGGCTAAGATATAGTTATTTGCTGCGAATTTACCTAGCAAAAGGTGGTTTACCCAGTCGTCCTAACTATAGGCGACTACCTATTATAAGTACGCCTTTATGCTAGCGTTAGCGTTTTCTAGTTGTCCAGCAGTTTTATAGTAAAAGGATATAGATATCTTAATGGAGATATTAAGGCGTTGGCAGATCCGCCTCCATATATTAGAATTAAACTGCATGCCTTAGTTAGACGTAATAGAGTTAGGTAACCTATATAGTTAGTAGACTTCGCGGAGGAAGGCGTTAGCAATATTGCTTATAGCTACACCTTTAGTTGGGACATAGTGTCGTTCTTTTATAAGTCGGCATATTATTATAAGGATGTTCTTATAGGTTCGGCTATATTATTTACAAGGTAGTAGGTCAACAATAAAATCTATAGTAATATCTGCCTATTGGCGTATAGGTATTAGTAGAGGGTGTAGTAGTCCTTAGTACTTTATATAAAATGCTTTAGTATATTTATAGCTATAGCAGGCGCTTATAAAGCGTTTAACTAAGTCTATTATTTTAGGCTAGAAGTAGTATCGGCTAAGGAGCTTATAGGTTCCTCCCTTGCCTAGGTAGCCGCTTAACTAAAGGTTGTAGGCTATTTAGATTAGTTACTATTATAGGTCTTCTAAGTTAGGGATAAATAGACGGCCTCTATAATAGAGCCTGTTCTCTTTTACTTCTAAGGCTGCTATATTAATCTAGCCTAAGCTTTAGAGGTTAGTAGGCAGCGTATAGGTGCTAGCAGTCTTTGCGGTAATTAGTTAATACAGTAATAGGTTAACAGAGGTATTATATACTGTAGTAATAAGCTTATTAATTTTAGGGGGTAATTTTAGTTCTGTGGTATAAAGCTAAGGGGTGGTTGGTTCTATCTTAGGTAGTATACCTAAGGCTAAGTTTTATACTTTTAGGATTGTCTATCATTAGAATTAATTATAAGGGTTATTTTTTAACTAGGGAAGGTCTTACAAACAGCGTATTAGGCTATTAGGCTTAGTACCTTATACTTCTGGCCTATATATAATTTTAAAGTTAAAACCTGTAACGGAACCTTGTAGCTTAGACTACAGTAGGTTCTGTTATTGGGCTGGGTATGTAGGTACGACAAAAACAACAACATAATAATAACTGGTGGAGTGGTTGCCCAATAGATTAACTCTAATTGTATTCTAAGATTTACTACAAGGAGAGAACTATCTATAGTAGGAACTGAGGTCCTTTAAATACACAACCATACTCCTAAGAAATCCTCTCTTGTATGTAAGGTATGTGTTGTCTATATTGAACATAACGTCCCTTCCGTTTAATATAGTTAATATGTTTAACACTACGTGACCTTGGTTACCATTCCTTGTTATATAGTTCCACCAAATCTATCCTAGACCGTGCCTGTATTAACTAACTAGCTTCCGCTAACTCCTCTCTAAGTAGTTATAATATTGTACTTAAAGCGTCTATAACACTATCTCCCTCCTTTTTATCTTTGTCCTTGAAGATCCCTAATATCTCCAAGTTGTCTACTAGAGGTATAATGTCTGTTTAATTAGTCTGGTTAATATCCTTACTTATTATACCTAAAGCTTCTTCTTCTCTTTCCTAGGTTAAGTATTGCCTTTGTACAGTTTCCTCTATACTATTGCTTGGTGAAGTGATGGCGATTCCCTGCTCTAGGTGCGCGAAAGAGGGGTTGGTTTGTGTTGCGCTAGTAAGTCCTTTATCTTAATAACCCTCTTCTTACTCTAAGTGTACTAAAGCAAACGTTTAATTGTCTTGCGATATTTGCTCTATTTCTGATGTTAAGTATGCGCGTCCTATTACTCTTAACAGTCTTTAAGTTCCCTAAGTAACTTGTTATAGGGTCTTGTATTTAATCTACTACTATAAAGCTTAATAGTAAGCTGGCCTCCATACTACTTAAGGTTTAACGTGCCTTAGAAGAGTCCATACGCGTCCTTAAAGCTTAATATTTAGCTTATGCTCGTCTTTAACGCCTTAAATGTGTTTATAAGAAGGTTTATTCTAAGGAGTAGAAACTAGTTTAATAGGGTCTGTCTAAGCTGGGTAATAAAAGGATTAGCTCTCCTTTTATAAGGGAAATAACTCTAAGTAGCTTGGTAATTGCTCCTCTTAGGTCCCCCTTAGGTGACTCTTTCTTTAGCGATCCTTCTTTGTTAATATTACCTGACCTGCTTTCTTTTAATACTCCTATACCTTTCCTATAGTGTTCTTTAGGTTGCTTAATGGTTCCTAGGTAGTTTTATTATAGCCTATCTATTTTACCTTATACTACGTTTTGTTATCTATATCCTTATAACTAATGATTTTTGAAACTTGCTATTTGTCTTCCTCTTATCCTCTGTATATGTCTGCCTTATAGACTGGTGGCTTAATATTTCCGTATACTAGCTCTAGCATTGCGATATATTATATAGGGTAGATTTTTATTTTAGCTAGTAGGTTTAACTTATATGTAACTAATGAAATTCTTTACTTAACTTTAAAAGGTCCTAGTCTAACGTGATCTAACTTCTTGCTTAGTTATTGACTCTTGAAATTTTTGTGTAGTAGCTATACTTTATCTCCCTTTTTAAGATCTGGTCCCTTAGATCTCTTAGTATTATAGTACCTTTTTATTTATTCTTATACTAGTTTAGCTATTTCTTTAAGGTCTATATAAAGATTTATTAACGTCTCTATTCTCTACTTAGCTGTGCTACTTGTCTTTTTTGCTTAATATGGCGATAATAATGTTCTTAGCTCGTATTTGTAATTTGCTTTAAATAGTAATGTCCCTATTTCTTTTTGTGGTGTTGTATTGTATGCAAACTATGTAACTGGTAATAGCGATACCCAATTGTTCTATATATGATTGATATAGTGCCTTAGATACTGTTCTAGTGTCTAGTTTAGTCTTTCCGTTTATCCGTCTGTCTATAGATAATATGCTGTAGATGTTACTGCGCGAACCCCTTATTCTGCTAGAAATACTTCCTAAAATGCTGCTATAAATTTTAGATCTCTATCCAATATAACCTTGTCTAGTGCTCTATATCTTATAAATACTTCTTTTATATAGATTCTAGTAATATCTTCTGCTAATATCTCTTTAGTGCATGCTATAAAGTATCCCTACTTTGTTAGCTTATTTACTATTACTAAAATCGCGTTATAATCTTATCCTGTGATAGGATCTCTTAACTTTAGTAACTTAATAATAAAGTTCTATAATATAACCTCCTATGGTCTTCCTAGTGTCTTAATAGGTTGTAGCCCTTTATATAGCTTATGCCTTATCAGTTTGTTTTTTTAGCAATCTGGATATTTCTTTATAACTTGTCTTACTAGTCCCTAGATTTCTTAAATAATATACTCCTTTTAAAGTCTTAATACTAAGCCTATAGCTCTACTATGTTCTTGTATTATTCCCTTATGGAATTCCTTAATAAATTCTTCTGTGATAGACTTAGGTATATACGTTGCTTCTCTATTTTTATATTGCTCTAAGTCTGGATTCTCTATCTATACTTTTTGGATCTTTTGTATCTAATTACTCTTTGGTAATTTATAGATCTGACCCTCTTTGGTTGCTGCAATCTTTGGATAATTATACCTAATTAATCCATTTTAATCTTTTTGTAATAAAGCTCCTAATAGCTTTTTATTACTTTATAGTTTAGCCTTTCTACTTAGAGCGTCTACTTATGCATTATCTGTACCCTTAGTATGCTGAATTTTAAAATGGTATTCTATAAGTATTTCCGCCCATTTAACCTGTCTTTAGTTGAGTTCCTTTATTGTTAGAAATCCTGTAAGGTTCTTATAGTCCGTTTTAACTATAAATGGTTTCTCTATGCCTTGTAAGAATGCTCTCTATTTTTTAAGTGCTATAACTATACCTAATAACTCCTTGTTATAGATGTTATAGTTTAACTCTAGTGGTGTTATCCTTTAACTATAGTATGCTACTAGGTGCTATCTATCTTGATATTTCTATAGGAAGCATACCCCTAGTATAAAGTTTGATATATCCGTTTTTATAACCGTCTCTAGACCTAGTTGATAGATTTTAAGTACTGGTTTCTAGGTAAATAACTCTTTAATTCTTTTAAACAGTTTTTATTACTCCTTTCCCTATACCTATAGTTTGTCTTTTTTTGTTAGCCATGTAAATGGCTTAATGTTTTATAACTATTACGCTATAAACCTTCTATAGTAATTGTAAAACCCTAGGAACGATCTCAACTATATAACGTTCTCTAGTTCTTGCTAATTCACTATAGCCTTAATCCTCTTTAGATCTATACTAAGTTGGCTTAGTTTAATAATAAATTTAACAAAATTGGTCTTCCTAATAAAGAACTTATATTTCTTAATTGCTACTAGTATCTATTCTTCCTATAGTCTCTTTAAGACCTACTTAATGTGTTCTCTGTGTTCTTTCTTACTCTCTAAGTAGATAATAATGTTGTTAAGGTATACTATAATAAATTTATCTAGGTGTTCTCCTAATACACTATTGATTTGCTTCTGGAACGTTACTAGTATATTTATAAGCCTAAATTGTATAACTAATGGCTTATATAGTCCTTCCTTTGACCTGAAGGCTGCTTTTTATTTATTACCTTCCTTAATTCTGATCTGGTGATATGCCTATCTTAGATCTATCTTTATAAAGATCTTTGCGTTGCCTATTCTGTCTTAGATTTCGCTAATTAAGGGTAAAGGATATCTATTCTTTCTAGTGATACTGTTTAACTATTTGTAGTTTATACACATCCTAAGTTTTCCGTTTTTCTTTAGGATAAATAATACTGGATATTCTGCTAATAACTATAATGGTCTAATATATCCCTTTTATAAGTTCTCCTAAATAAACTCCTTAAGCGCTATTGACTCTGTTTTAGTAAGCTTATAGATTGGAAAGAACTTTAGACTTATTTCTTCTTTTAATTCTATTTTATAGTCCCAAGCTGTATACTTTAACAACTTTTCACTCTCTGGTAACTATAACTTTTTACTATACTTATAGTATCTCTTTGGTATATAACTTAAGCCTTGCTTAGTCTCTTTATATATCACTCCAACTTAGTACTATACCAACTTGGTTTACTGTCGCACTTTACGTTATTATATATCCTTGATATTAACTTAACCTATAACCCAATTAATCTTTAGATTATACTCCTATAATTAAGGTATTCCTAGTATCGCCTTGTCCTATTCTAATAGTAGGATATTAAAAGACATTCTAACTAGTCTCCCTTTAATAGTTATCTAAATAGGTCCTATTTTAAGATTAATAATGCCTCCTCTATAGGCTATCTAATCTTCTAAAATTGTTATAAGTGGATATAGGTGTTTCTTCTATCTATGTAGTAACCCTATCCTTTTTACTGCTTTTGGTAATATGTGGTTCCTAGTTACTCTACTATCTACTAACGCTTTAAACTGCTAATCTTACCACTTAGCTCTTAAATTTAGGTATTGTCTTTAAATTCCTTTAAGGGTCTAAGGCTTTAATACTAGTTTCCTCTAGTTCTATACGCCTCCCCTTTTCCTAACTGTTAGCTGCTTGATTTAGCTTATACTTAGTCTATCTTTAGCCAATACTTAGTTCATTTCTTTTCCTCTATATACTATAGACAAGTGTTCTTTAGGCACTTTTACCACTATTATCTATCTAGGCATTTTTCTGTAAGGAATCTTCCTAGTTAAAGTGTTAAGTCCCCTTAACCTTATACTTCTACTGGGTGCTAACTATGTATATACTTAGTATTTCTAAACTGCTTTTCCTCTAGTGCCTAATATATTCTTACTGGGTACTTTTAGTTCTTGTCTTTAGGTGCTCTATACATGTTACATATATTATCCACACAAGCTATCTATGATAGTATATAATACGCTGCGTTTTTTAGGTTAACTCTTGGTTTATTTTTGTCCTTAAGTTTAAACCTATACCTAGTTAACCTGACTACTGGTATCTCTGCTGCGGGTATTAAAATTTGTTATTTACTTCTCTAGTCCCTGGACCTCTCTTCTAGGTTTCTTGATATTATAATTAATGCTCCTTTAATATAACTTATGCGTTTTTCTATAATGGGTTAGTCTTGGACAACTTTTTCATTTAGCTATATATAAAAGTCTTTCTATTTATCACTGTGTCGTTGCCTATACCACTTTCCGTATAACTGGTTTAGTGTGTATAGTCTATCTGTTAGAAAGTACCTTGTTATCACTACATTATAATATTTTTTAGTATGTCTTTCTTCGAACCTAGTTAGAATATTTAGATTTTTTTCTTATTCCAGTTTGTCTAACTACTTTGCCCTTAGTATCCCTGCACTTGGCCTATTAGTAACTCTTTACATAGGTGCTCTGTTCCTTATATAACCTAGTATAGCTAATCTCTTGTCTAGCTTTTACTCTTGCTATATAATAATTCTTGTCCTAAACTTATCTATAGTTTCTTATTTTCTATGTCTTGCAGCTGGATTCTTGTAGTTATCTTGCTTTTTAATCCTAGTATTAACTGTTTAATCTTTAGGCTGAACACTGCGTTTACCTAGGATTGCTAATGTTCTTATTTGTTCTCTAAACTTGTAGTTCTTAAACTTGTATCCTATACTTATTTGTTTGTTACTAAACTGAGTTACTGCCCTTTCCTATTAGTTTTTATCTATTATAGGTTTTTGGGTATATCTTATCTTACTTTAAAAATCTTAAGCTTCTTTTATCTCTTCTTAAGAATCTTAAGCCTGTGGCCTTTTACCTTTATTAAGTAATAAGCTAGCACTAGCAGTTATCTACTTACTTAGTTTCTTTTAAACGTTACTCCTATTGTCTTATAAAGCGATGGAAATCGTATCTAATAGTGTTATAACATCCGTTACTAAACCTTATTTGGTGATAGTCTTAGTCTCTGCTTCTGTTGCGTTATTAAGGTTTAAGTGCTCCTAGTTAGCCTCTTTTTTATCCTTATTACTGATAATTAATAAGTACTCCGACTCTATTGTTATTACTACTAATCTTTATTTGTATGTTGCTATAACATCTTGATTTAGCTTGTAGAGTTAATCTTATTCTTTATCTAACTCTCTGGTTTCTTAGAGTCCTTTTAACTCTAGCTCTTATAGCTAATAGCTTGCGCTATACTTAGCGTCCTTATAAATTTGGTATATGTTGTTGTAATAATACGTAAAACTATTAATTAAACACTCTTTTGTTCCTTATAGTGCACCATTATCCCTTTGTATATATGTGCCGTCTGCTAGTCTAGTTCCCTTTACTATATAGTTACTCTAACCACCTCTACAATCTCTGGCAAAATGACCCTATTTTCCGCAATTTATATAAGCTCTATCTTTAAACTATCTTTCTTACTATAGAGTCCGCCTAAACGTCTTCTGCTGCTAAGATCCCTAGTTTGGCCTCTGCTTCTTAGTTCTTTAATTACTTAATCCTTAACCTTTAGGTTTTTATAGTTTCTTTTCCTATTTTTAGGTTTCTTTGGTACCGCTTAGGTCCATTAGCTCTGCGCTATTCTATAGTTTTTGGCTCTATATCTGTCATTACGTACTCTGCGCCTTATATAACTATGGAACTTTATCTTGCCCTCTCTTAGCTTGTTCCCTTTGGTAGATTCTATTATTAATCTTTATTAACTAATCTATTAACTCCCTTAGAGTATCCGCATCTTCTATTAGGATAATTGCGTCCTAGACTTTAGCCTTAAGTCCCTGTTTATACTATGCCATAAGCGCCTGGTTATTCCACTTAACCTATATAGCTAGTGTTTAAAACTACGTTATATACTTAATTGTTAAAGTACGTTGTACTAAGTTTTAAAGCTTTTATTCCGCTGTAGTTATGGCCTCTAGGTCTCTGAATATCTATATTAGTTGCTTTATAAACCCATTCTAACTAGTAAATATGTACCGTACATCCTGGTTAGTAGTTATTATGCTATTAGCCTGTATTTCTGTAAGATACGGCTTAAACTACTTAAGTGCCCTCCCTATTAGGAACAATCCTGCATAGGCTACTTGGTCTAATAATATTGCTAACTTTGCTCCTTCCTGTACTACCTTAAAGTGTATTTGCGTAAGAAATCTCTTAAGCTTTAACTTCTCTCCTAAGAACTGTTTAATTGAAGGTAACTTGATCTTTACTACTCTAATTCTATTAATGCATTCTTTAAGTATCCTATTATTATCTTATAAGTGATTAACCATTTCCTATAACTAACCTTGTGTAACCACTTAAGAATCCCTATTGTCTATACTGGTATTACCTGGCCCTGAGGTTGTGGCTCCTGTTAACGCCATCATAACTAGTGCTGCTCTTAGTGGTATATTGTTTAAGTTTGTTCTAATACTATAACCTTAGTAGTAAATGTGTAACGGAATCTTGTAGCTTAGACTATGGTAGGTTCTGTTATTAGGCTAGGTATATAGGTATAACAAAAACAACAACGTAATAATAACTGGTGGAGTAGTTGCCTAATAGATTAACTCCAATTGTATTCTGAGATTTACTACAAGGAGAGAACTATCTATGGTAGGGACTGAGGTCCTTTAAATATACAACTATACTCCTAAGAAATCCTCTCTTGTACGTGAGGTATGTGTTGTCTATATTAAATATAACGTCCCTTCCGTTTAATATAGTTAATATGTTTAACACTATGTGACCTTGGTTACTATTTCTTATTATATGGTTCCACCGGATCCATCCTGGACCATACCTATATTAACCAACTAGCTTCCGCCGACTCCTCTCTAAGTAGTCGTAACATCGTACTTAAAGCGTCCGTAACACTTCTGGCCTATATATAATTTTAAAGTTAAAACCGGAGAGAAATTCGTTCTAGTATTAATTTAGTTGCTTTGTGGTTATAAAGTACTTAAGGTTATAATAATCCGTAAGGACTTTAGTTAGCTAGTTAGGTTCTACTAAGGAGAGTTCTGGTTAAAATTCTTTAAATGTTTATATAATTGTAAGAAGTTCTTTATTATAGATCTTATAGTTATACTCTTATAGTATAAGCTTAAATAAGTAGAATGCGACTAGGTAGAGGAGGCCGTTATTACCTATTTAGGAAAGGACGCCTGCATTAACGTGGTCTAAGAAGTTAGTTTTAAGGTAGAGTTGCTATCCTAGTATAAAATAAGCTAGGATAGGTGCTTTAGTAAAAGCATCTTTAAGGGTTTAAAACGCCTTCTTATATTTAGGCGTCCAGGTAAAATATAGGTATATTTTTGTTTCTTTTATAGGAAGACCCTTTATTTATATTATTGCTATAAGTGGTGCTATAATACCTAAGAAGTTGTGTATAAATTTCTAATAGAAGTTAGTAAGACTGAGGAAGGCTTATATATCCTTAATATAGTTAGGAGTTTGCTATTTAGTAATTGTTTATACCTTCTTAGGGTCTATATAGACACCCTTAGTAGTAATAATTAGTTTAAGGTATTTTACTTCCGTGACTAAGAATTTATACTTTTTTAAATTAATATAAAGTCCTGCGTCTTTAAGGCGCTATAGGACCTTCTAAACATACTTAGTATACTTAAAAGGATTATTACTGTAAATAAGTATATTATTAAGGTACGCAGAGCAGAAGTTGTTAAGATAGTCCTATAAGGCGTTGTTAATATAGCTTTAGAAGCTACCTAGGCCGTTGTATACGCTAAAGGGTATAATAGTATATTTAAATTGGCCAAAGCGCGATATAAATGCGGTTTTCTATTTGTTACCTTTCTATATTTAGAGGCAGTTAAAGGCGGCAATAATATTAAGCTTAGTATAGATTTTAGCTTAGCTAAGCTATTTAAGAGTCTTATATATAAGTGGTATAGGGTATTAGTTTTTAATCGTAATAGCATTAAGTCCTTTATAGTTAATACAGAATTAGATACCTCCTCTTAGCTTCTTAGTAAGGAGGATAGGGGCGGCTGCTAGGGATATACTAGGGCGAATAAACCCTTTATTAAGGTGTTTATTAATATACTTTTTAACAACTAGAAGTTCGTCTTTTAATATTAAGTAGGGTCTCTTATAGAGTGGCGTTTTTCCTTGTTTAATATTAATGGCGTGGTTATTAGGTTAATATAGGGGGAGTATATTTGCGCTCTTTTATAAGTATATATTAATAAAGTTATAGTACCTTTTAGGGAGGAGATTACGGAGTTCCTTATTAGTAAATCCTTTTTTAAGCTTTATAAACTTCTTAAAGTCTAAAGGTAAAAGTATGTAGAGTTTTATAGGGGTATTATTTTCTAGGAGGTTGGCTATGTCTATTCTATTACTATAGAGGACGTGGTCCTGTTCTTTATTAAGCTTATATAGTTATAATTAGGAGGCTGCGGCAACGGTTTAACCTTTCCTATATGCTATACGGTAGAAGGCCGCGGTACTTATATAGTAGCAGTTAATTATAGGTGGGGTAATAAGGGGTTCCCTAGGTTAGTATTTTAAGGAGTAGGTAGAGGCAGCTAGGCTATGCCCTAGGCAAGTCTCTCTACAGTATTTAGAGTTAAAGGTTACTTCTCTCTTTTTCCAGTTAATGGTGGGGTTATATTATTTAAGCCAGTTTATTCTAAGGATAATAGAGTAGTTGGTAAGTAGTATAATATAGGCCTAGAGTTCTTCCTGGTGCCCGTTTATATCTAGGTAGAGTTATACCATATAGGTAATTTTCTGTGTGGTGTAACTACTATTAGCAAGTTATAGGGCGCGGGCTTTAGTAAGGGGTAAGGTAAATAGGTTATAAGTGTATATAAATTAGGTATCTATAAATTTATTAGTAGCTCTGCAATTAATTATAAAACGGCTTTTATATTATTTTTTAGCAGTAATTCCTATTATAGGTAAAACTATCTATTTCTGTTTATTTATCTTTACTAAGTTATCTATTAAGCAGGCCGATATATAGATCCCCTTATTATTAGGGCGTCCCAACCTATAACTTAGGGCTAGAACTTGGCGTTTTCCGTTTCTATATCTAACTCTACCGCTATTACTACGTCTTTGTCTTATACGGTAGTAGCATATAGTGCTATATTTAGTGTTTAAGGTATAGAGTTAGGTATTAAACGGCGGCTATTAAACCTAGCTATTAGGCAGTTTAGGCTATAGCTGTGGCAGCCTTCTTAATAGTATTTATAGCAACGCCATAGCTTCTAGAGTAGCTTACGCTCTCCATCTAGTAGCTTCTATAGAAATGTTAGTATAGAGAGGTCGATATTAGGACCAGTAGTGTTGCTTAGGGTAGTAGGTGTTAGTAGTTTAGTAGGTCTGGAGGGCTTCTATAAGGAGGTCTTTAGGTAGGGGTTTGTAGTAGTGATCTAATTTAGCTGTTGTTCAATCTTCCATAGGGCTGCCACCATATTATTGTGACGGCTCGCACAAATGCCCCTGAACCGAAGCTTGTGGATTGCTATCTAATAAAGATACTAAGCTAAGGAGCAGGAGAAGGTCAAGGAAAGGACATGTCTATATATATAGCGCCAAGATACCCCTTACTAGGGGCCCTGTCTAGGTTGCATATAACGGTGCCACGATATCTTGCAGGGGCGGTGCCCTAGCACCATCACATCACCCCCCCCCCCTTCCAAAAAAGCCTGCCCTCAGGCTTTATCCCCTTATAGAAAAGAAAGAAGAGAAAAGAAAAGAAAAATTCTAGCATCTAGCGCTTGATCGCGATGCTGGTTAACATAGGACTTACAGTAGTCCTACAGCTCCTGCTGCTGCGGGGGTATATCGCTATACCTAGTTGATATAGGGCAGGCAGCCGTCCTGCAGCTCCTACTGCTGCAAGAGGTGTATTACTAGGAGCCCTCCGTTAGTCGTTCCTCCTCCTAGAACTCCGGTACCTCCTAGTACTATACCCCCTCCTTTAATATGGCGCGCCCCAAGCCATAAAAAAAAGCCCCCCTAGTCCCCCTCTTATAAAAAGGTAGGTAAGAAAGTTTTAATAAGGGTGGGAGGGTTAGGGAGTTGTAGCTCGCATACATATTGGCACAAGCTCTTATCCGTTTAGTAGCAGTATAGTGCCAGCAATGGGGTTATTTAGGTGGTAGTATAATGCCAGCAATAGGGTTATATTCCGTAAGCAGATTGGCATGGAATCTTATTAGCAGATCACGTTTAAATTACCATTGGGTTGTGTTTGAATCGCATTTAAGCCGCAGGCGTATTAGCGCGGTAACTTATTAGGATTATAGCAGTACGGTGCTAGCAATAGGCCGTATTCCAGGGAGCAAAGCTCTCCCTTATATACAGTTATTACTATAGGCAGAGCAGTAGAAGTTAGTAGTGGTGCTATAGGCAGAGCAGCAAGGGTCTATTTGTTCAGCTATAGGCAGAGCAGTAGGTATTGGTTGGCTACAGTTAAGTAGCAAGGGTAGGTTAGCTATAGGCAGAGTAGCAAAGGTCAATTAGGGTGCTGCTGGCAGAGCAGTAGAAGTCAATTATGGTAGGTACTAGCGTTAGATGGTAGATAGTAGGCGTATCAGCGCTATTATTGGTTAATTAATCGCAGGCGTATCAGCGCGATTGTTCAGTCAGTGGATTATAGGCATAACAGCATAATCAGTTAATCAGTTTGCATTTAAATTATGTTTAAATTGCATTCAGATCGCAGGCATATTAGCGCAATTATTTAGTTAATTAAACTGTAGGCATATTGGCACAGTTAGTAATTAGGTTTAAAGGTTTAGGGTAGCAGTATAGTACTAGCAGTAGGTCCTTCCTAATTAATTTCGTCTCTTCTTATACAGCTTAGTATTAATTAGGGTGGTTATTGTAGTAGTAATCTAGGGATAATAGAATAGGATTTGTTCCAGAGGACTTGTGGACAATATACACCTACCGCCCAATGGCACGGCTTGGGTCATATCTCGGCTTGTCTTAGCTAACACTGTAGGATTAGTTCCAGGTTCCTTACAGCCCTAGGCTAGGTCTTAACCAAGGTCATCTCTATAGCTCGTACAACTCTATATTAGTCAAAAGGGTTAGAACAGGGGTAAGATATTATTGCCTTCCCAGGCAGTCGTCCTTATCCACAGGAGACCGTCTAGCTACTTAAATACTAGCTCCCAGTATTAATAATAGCGACTCAACGCATCAACAACGCGCAGCTAGGGGTGTTTAACGCGTGTCCTCCTAGAACATACGGAATAGGGGTAAGATATTATCCAGGCCTTCCCAGGCGAGGGAAAGAGGGAGCTCTAAACAAATAAAGTCCCCCCCAGGTGGGTAAGCTTAGTATAATGTAACGGCTCACACAAATGCCCCTAAACTAAAGCTTGTAGATTGCTATCTAATAAAGATACTAAGCTAAGGAGCAGGAGAAGGTTAAGGAAAGGACATGTCTATATACATAGCGCCAAGATACCCCTTACTAGGGGCCCTGTCTAGGTTGCATATAACAGTGCCACGATATCTTGCAGGGGCGGTGCCCCAGCACCGTCACAATTATAAATATTATTATAATTGTGGCTAGCGGCTGCGTGGCTAAGGCGATAAGTAACTTTTTTAAGAAGATCTTCCTAGTCTTTAGCATTATCTTAGGTAAGAACTCTAGTGTATTTCTAGAATTTAACATAGAACTCATTAAATAATTTAGTGGGGCTCATCTTTAGGGCACGTAGTTTAGCTTAACTAGTAGCCACTAGGTTATCCCATGCGCCGTCAAGATAGGCGTCCAATAGATGTGGCCCGTGTGCGAACACCAAAATATAGCAAACTTAAAGTTCGGATTCCATCAATATAAGGCCCTAAATCATTATAATAAATCATAAATATGCTATATTATTAAGTTAATCGTAATTAGATTAATTTAAGGTGTTTCTGTTAATAAGGTCCTTTGTTACAGAGCGGTACGAAGCTATGTAGATTCTATGGTGGAGACTGATTTATATTTTGGTGTTCGCGCATGGGCCATGTATATTGGACGCCTTGACGGCGCATGGGATAGTCGCGGTATATTTAGTTAAGGTTATTAAGGACTTCCTAGTAGGACTACCACCTCTAGGGGCTACTAGTCTCCTATTAAGTAAAGAGTCTATTAAACAGGATGCCCTTTATTTGTCTAATAATGTAGCTAATCTTAGTATCTTCTATAGGAAAAAGGTAGGCGCTCTAGGTTAGTTTCTTGCGGATTTATATCTTCTAGTGGCTATATTCCTTGCAGTTACCCTAAAAGGTTAGGGGATTAGAGTAGCATATATTAGACCCTATAGTAGCAGTCTAGGTTTAATTATTATGGCTTTTATTATTGCCGCTATAGTAGGGGTTTCTATTAGGTAAAGCTGCTTGGCGCTAACCCTCCATTAAGTATTAAGTAGGTAAGGTTGCCAGGGGCATAGAGACTTAGGTGGCGTTATATATAGTAGAGAGGTGTCTGGTATTATTGCGAATATACTTATTAAGCTAAGATTGTAGGTATTTAATTATACCCTCTCTTTTAGTAACTGTAGCAATAAGTGTAACCGACTACCGCTACCATGTTAAAGGTCATCTTATGACTTACTACCGTGCCCTTTTGTCATCGCATGTCTTACTACTTATTTCTATTACCTATTCATTACCTATTACTAACTAAGTGGCAATGTTAACCTGGTGGCTAATTAGGTAATAGTTATAAATTATTATTAGCGTCTCTGTTAACCTTTGCCACCTATTTTATGTATATAGAATACCTAATTTCTATAGATTTACAATTAAGTTATTTACTTAATTCTCCCACACTGCAAAGCTTATAGTTATAAGCCTGGATTGGACCACCTGCTAACCAATCAAATACTACCTTATTTAAGAAGTTACTACTTCTACTACCTTTGTAAGTGTCTTAAACTTCTTCACCTATTAAATAAATGGATAATTAAGCTTAATAAACGTACTAGAATGTACCAGAACAAACTAGCGAATTAAATTGTTAAAATAAGGTTTTGCCAAGACGCTAACCTAGACCCTACCTAAACTGTTAAAATTCTAAAAATAATGACTAATATAAGCGAATCTTTATCTAAAATTAACCTTATTCTTAATAAGCCATCTAATTGGCTTCTATGGTTCTTTATTATATAAAATACTGCTAAAACTAATAAGGTATGGCGGTATATTAATCTATTAAAGAAGAAAGATAAGCTCCTAAAGCTAGAACCTCCAAAACAACCTATACCTATAGACGTACTTCCTATAGCTATATTAATAGCCAAGCTAGATCTAAACCAACTCATTGCCTATAATTAACTATACGTGGAATATAAGGACGACCTCCGCATATATTAGAAGAAGGAGCAGGCCATAAGCGATATTAGCAATTATGTTGTTTACACGACATTAGTATCCCACCTCCCTTTTATTAACAGCCTTAACACAGTATATAAACGGCTAAAAGCACTTAAGAAAGCACTTGCCCCTACCACATTAGGTTAAAAGTACGACGTCCTTAATTAATACATAGCTCTTAAAGCCTATAACAAAAAGTAGAGTATTAAAAAATGGTTAAATAGCTAGAGGAATGTCTATAAGTAGGTAGAATAATTAAAGCTACCAGACGTCCAGGGATTTAGACCCTACTATAATTTTATATAAGCAATCAAACCTATCTCTTCTAGTTTTATAGGAGCGCTAGAAGTAGACCTTATTAGAAAAGAATAAAAGGACGAAGAGGCCCTATCCATTATTAACCTCATTAAGGAATTTAAGGAGCACTACTATATGCAGCAAGCATTATCTACCTTAACTGCCAATAACTCTGCATTCACAACCCTTTAAAGCAACTCTAATTCTAATTCTAGTTTAGACCCTAACGGCAGTTTAAATTTAAATTTAAGATGGTACAAGGAATGTATATACGGCCTTGTACATTAATTTAGTAACTGCTATTACATTGCTATATATAAGCGCCCTTAAGGATAGAGACTAAGGGCAGACGTCTAGAAGAAAGTAGATGAAATAATCTTATCTACACCTTGGATTAAACGTATTATTAAGCAGATTTAAAAAAGAGAATAGGAAGTAAAGAAGAACAATTAAAAGAACACAGAATTTATAATTAATTTTAACTCTAAAACCCCTACTTCTACCACACCAACTAGCTATACTGCTGTGTTTAGTACTGGCCAAATTCCTTTTAAACTCTAGAATACCTAGATACTTAACCCTAGTGTAGATACCCACATCTACAATAATAAAGAAGACTTTACCTTCTCCTACCTAGCTGCAGAAGACGACTACCTAATTGCTAGTGGAAATTTTAAAAAAATACAAGCCTATGGAATAGTAACCATTACTGTTGATACACCTAATGGGAAGTTAAAGATGAGGCTATCCTATGTAGCGCTAGTGCCTACTATATTTACAAATATTATAGCGCTATTAAGAGCCACTAAGAATGACATCCATTTTAACTTAGGGCGAAATTTGCTCTACCGTCTAGTAACTGGCAAAATAGTATGCTATGCAAAACAACTAGGGGGGCACTAGGCACTAATGCACAGAGAGCCTATAAGTACCCTAGATTCAACTTAATTAACATTCTTAACCTCTAAGAGGTACCAGCTAAGCTGCATAGCCTATAAACTAATTAGAGCTATAGCTACAAGATGGCACAAAATACTCGGCCATATAGGACCTAATGCTATTAAGCAGCTTCCTAAGCATATTATTGGCGTAGAGCTAACCAAATTAACTACTGAACGAGCACCGCTTAAAATTAAATGTAAAACTTGCTTATTAGCAAAGCATATATAGCAGATCTCTTAAAGATAAGAACATAAATTTCTAGCTAATTGACCATTTGAACGGCTAGTATTTAATATTATCTATCTCAGAGTACTAGGATATAACGGCGATAGATATATTATACATTTCTATAAGGGGACTTTGTAGATAGGGGGCTATAAGGACACGATTGTGAAATAGGATAGATTGGTAAGAGAGATGAATCCTTAAGGAGGTGAGGCCTTAGGAATTGTGGAGACTATATACTATGGGCACGTGCCTCTGGCATGTAACTGACGGATATCCAAGGGGTGTCCGGGGGTTGTCCTAAAGGCAACCCAAGGTAACCATAATAATATCCCTTATATTGCCCCCCTCCTTCTTACAGTCGGCCCCTAATTACCATTACCTTGCAGTAGAGGGAGATTATAAGGGCTTGTCCTAGAAGGGGTTTAGAGAGATGTTAGCATGCTGTTATATATTATCTATCTATCTAACCTCTGCTTTAAACTCCTAAAAACCTTAATAAGGAAAAAACATAACTAGAGAAAAGACATAAGGATTGCTAGGAGACCTATTAGAAGCCTACTAGAAGTATACTAGTAACTACTTAGGCTAACCTAGGAATTTTTATGCAACTTTACTTCTAAGCCTTTATGCCAGTCTGCAATTAATTGCAAGTATTATAGGCAATTTAGTATTCCTGATATGGTTCCGTAGAACCTTTTAATATAGGATTTAATATATAGGGCCTTGGCTTACCGTTGTCTTTAACTGTTAGGATATAATCTGTAATCTTATAATCCTTTCTTATAATTCCCTACGTTATTAATATATTGCTCCTATATTTGCCCTTAGGCTATTATATATAGTTAGGTAATTAATTAGTTAATTAGAGAGACTTGTCTTATTTAGGTATAATTTAACCTATATACATCTATAATTAACGTCTTAATTGCCTTCCCTGGCTATATAATCAGTTTTTATAAGGAAGTAATGGCTAAATGGTATATACGCGTGTTTCCTTCCTTCTGAATTGCGCTATTATAACAGAGTTATATTAGTAAGGTTGCGGCTATTCACCAAAAGGGTATTAAAAGGTGAAGTATAGAGATATCTTGCTTATTGAGCTGCTCCTTTTCCTTAACATCTTACTTCCCATTATTAACCTTCGTCTAATTTTAGACGTATCTTTAATATATTATTAAGATTTTCTTTTTTTCCATTATTAATTTAATATGCCTTTTTATTCTCCTGCTGACTGCTCTTCTAAGCTGATTCCTTAGTGTATTCTAGCCCTAACGCTGTATATAGAACCCCAACCTCCACTAACCTGCAACTAGTGCTGGTTCTACCTAAATAACTTTGCCTGTACATCCTTAAAAGACTAAAAGTCTAATAAAAAGATTCTGGATACTTGTAATAAGACCTACTATATAAGGTCTAACACCTTTAGTCCTTATAATTAATGCATGTATACTAAGAGCGGTAGTTGCGTTAAGGTGAGCTTTTCTATCCTTAATAGGTTTCCATTACTAACTTTAGGCTTTAATAGCCTAGGCCTGAGTGGTGACGATCCTTTAATATCCTTAACTACTACATTGCCTAGGCTCTCTCTTATTCTAGTGCTAATGCTAAACATCTAGGTTAAATTTAAAACTATGCCATAGCTATCTATACCGCCTACAATTCCTAGTAAGCTAGCTAGTAATGTATAATAAAGGAGCAAGGTTGGTATACTAAGGATAGGGTAAAGGATAGGGGTAATGAGAAGAAGGTCGCCATTTACCATAAGAAGGAGTTCGCGTATGCGCATTAAGTTTTGAAAGAGTATAATATAATGCGGTATTAGGTAGGTTACCCTTTAGGTACCTAGCAGATAGGCTACTAATGGTTGCCGTAGCAAGGTCTTGGTGGTTTTGGACTTTGCCAGCTAGCCAATGTCTCCGTTTATTCTGGGCTTAAGCATATCTTTATTAACTACAAGCTTACGCCTTAGGAACTTTATTGGTACTGGTTTGGACCTAATATTAGTGCTAAGCATTTAAGAGTCTCTGCTCCTTCTACACCTTATCAGCCTGCCCCTATTTTTATGCCTACCCATACCCCTACAAAGGGATCTAGATCTCATTCTTGTTAGCTATTACTTAGTAGGCTAATGGATACTAATCCTGCACTTAAGGATAAGGCATAGTAGCTTTTAATTTGGGCATTTGGGATTATTCTTGTATATAGTAGCAATTAAGGATCTTAACTGGTGCTTAGGAAGGCCTTATAAGGTATTTGGGAAGGTATAGGAACACTGTTCCTAATATAGACTAATAAATAGGAATGCAATTCTAGTAAAATGCCCTATTAATTCTATGCTATGTATATAAAAGGGCTAAGGACCTGTCCTGCCTTAGGCCGTAGCCCTAATTAATCCTTATGGTTTCTAGAGCCTATCCGTTCCATATCTAATTTAACCTATTTCTTGCTCTTTGCGCGAGTCTTCTTTATAGGCTGTGATGACACTGTAGTATTAGAGCGCTTTCTGCAATTTGTAGATTATAGACCTTGGTCCTAATATTCTTTTAGAATATCTTTGTAATAATTAAGGTGATCCTCTAGTTCCTATATAGAGTCTTTAGCAGGCTAGCCTAGCCATTTGACTTTATATTAAAGCTTGTTCTTGACAGACTTATGGCATAGTATAGCTTCAACCTTGTACCGCTTGCCCACTACTTTAGGGTGTTTAATTAGGCCTAGACGGAAGTTCTTTTTTAGCAGTAGTTTGTACCATAGCTCCAGTAGATTTATATAAAATACTGGATGCACATGGGCTATAGATAGGGTAGCTGGAGATGGTAGGCTAGCTTGCTAATTTGTTCCTTAATTTAGAAGGGACCTAGGTATCTTGCATTAAGCTTCTTTAATAGTTAACGGGTTTTAATATTTATTAAACATAATAGAACCTTATTACCTATGCCAAAATACTTATCCTAGTGTTTACGGTTGTATTAAAGTCTTTGCTGCTCTTACGTATCTTATAGGCTCTGCTTTATATACTTCTATTACTCCTCCCATTCCTTAAAGTATCCTTATACTCTCTAGTGGATGTTCTTAGACTTTTTAGTAGGATCCTATAATTAATCCTGCGGCCTTAGCCAGTAATTATTAGGTATACTATTAAATCCTAATAGTTGGACGCTATAGGCAATCTGGATTGGTGTAAACTAATATAATGAATGTTGCTTTAAGTTATAAGCGTACTCCGCGTATAGAAGTAGCTTATACTAATTATCTTGCTGGTAGTTTAAATATATTTACAGATAAGACTCCAGTTCCTAGTTCTGGCGTTCTATTTGCCTATTTATCTGCGGATAGAAAGCTATACTATAGTGGTGGTCTATCTTTAAATAAAAGCATAGATCTGACTAGTACTGGCTTATAAAGATGCTGCCCCTACTAGTGATAATAGAGTGTGGCTAATCTACTTTAAGAAAGCATTTCTCCTTAATTAGGCTAGTAAGCGCTTATGTATTAATTGTCTTGTTAACGGGAAGGTATTAGATATACTTTAAAAACCTATTAGTAAGTACCAGGACCAAATTATATGTTTGTCCTTGCCTATCTTTTAAAGGTAGGAGATCTGTAATGAAGTCTATAGTGTAATATTGCTATGGCTTACTGGCGGGGGGAACTGATTTAAGTAAACCCTATGGCTTGTGCCTTTGGATTTTATATACTTAACACTTCTTATAGTAGCTAATATACTCCTTTGCTTCCTGCTTAAGCTTTAGCTAATAGTATTTACATTAAAGTAATTCCACTGTTTTAGCTTAACTATAGTAGCCGCCTAGAGGATCATTGTGATTCTTTATAAGAATCTTCTATTGTAGATTTACTTCTTATAGCACCCAAACCTTACCATTTCTATGCAATAGGCCCATTAGGTCCAGTTCCCAATTTTAGCGCCTTTTAGCTTCCTTTTTATTACATTTCCAGTCTACTTCCACATTAAAGATGGCATAGGAGGCGTCCCTCTGTTATACCTTATAAATGAGATCTATTAACCTTTCAGATGGTTCCTAGGTAAAAGCTGTTTTATCTTATACTGCTCTAAGTATACAACTAGATAGTACTATGGATCTTATAACTCTTTAGTGTATATGCGTTAGAAAGGCCGCTATAAGGTTAAAGTCTTTTAGTTATTGTAGGGCTCTAAGTTCTAATTGCTTTATAGCTTCGCCTTTAGTTTAAGGGGATAGCTCAGTAATTAGGGGTAGTGTATTACTAGGTTCCAAACTTATGTTAGGGACATCCTGTCCAGGTATCTTTGGACCTTTATTAGCTACGGACTGGGTACCAGCTGGGACATTAGTGGAAGCTAATAGGGTTTATACCGCTTAAGACTTAGTGTATAGAGCTGTAGGTGCTTAAGCATCCTACACCCAGAGCTTGTTCTGCAATATAGGAAGTAAGATATCTATTATCTATTTTCCTTCTCCCGTTTTAAAGCCTTTAGCATAGTCTAGCCGTTATAACAGTTTATTAGTAGGGTTATTTTCCCCTAGCTTGTATTCAATCTTAAAGTTAAATTGCGTAAGCTCCTCTACCTATCTGGCTTATTAAGGTATAAGCTCCTTTATAGTTATAAAGTAGCGTAGATTATAATAATCTAAGAGTATACAAGTGGTATGGCTTACGTGATTAAGGTAGTATTGCTACTGTTTAAAGCAGTTTACTATAGCCAGCAGTTCCTTATTGTGGGTATAATACCTAACTTTAGGTCCCTGGAATTTTCTGCTATAGAATACTACCAGTCTCTAGTGGAGCTAGGTAGCGTCTAGATGCCTATTAGGTTGCAGTAGGATACCAGTAAGGGTAAAATTTAATGCATTAGTAACCATTATTAGTGGCTAATTTAGGTTAAAATGCTATAATAGTGGAGCTTCTGTAAACTTTATGTGTAGTTCCTAAAAGGCTTCCTGTACCTTTCTAGGCTATGTTTATAGTTTATACTATTTAGTTAGTCCCTCCTTAGTTTTCTTCCTTCCTGCCTTTAAGCTTTTTGCTTTCTAGGCTGGGTCTTAGAAAGCTTTAGTAACGTAGTTAGATAGGTGTTGGGTGACGTCTAAGTAGTTATAGATAAAGCGCCTATAAAAATTAGCAAAGCCTAAGAACACTTAAACATCCTAGTAGCTCTTTAGCTCCGGCTACTCTTAGATCATCTATATCTGTACTAGGTCCATAACTACACCTATAGGCGTTATAATATACCCCAAGAACTCAACCTGCTTAGTGTTAAAAACACACTTTAATACTTTGGTGTAGAGGCCCTAATTATCTAAGCGTTCCAGTACTTGGCGGATATATTGCTTATACTAATCCTTATCTTCTAAGTAGATTAGAATGTTATCTAAATAGATAACACATATATGGTTAACTAGTCCCCCTAAGGCTCTGTAAATATACAATTAAAATATTATAGGCGCATTGGCTAGCCCAAAAGGCATTACCATATACTTAAAGTGGCCATATTAGGTCTTAAAAGCGGTCTTCCACTTATCCCCTTCTTTAATATAGAGCCTATAATAGGCGTCTCATAAATCCAGCTTTGTAAAGATCTTCGCCCTAAATAGTTAATCCAGCATTTTACTAACCAGTGGTAGTGGGTAATGGTTCTTAATTATAATCTTATTAAGGCCATAGTAGTCTATACATAGCCTTATAGTTCTATCTGGTTTTGGAATAAAGAGGATTGGCGCGTCTATTAGTAACTTACTGGGCTATATCTATCCCTTTTCTAGTAAGCCATCAAGGTACTCCTATAGGATCTTAAGCTCTTTATAAGAGAGGTTATAGATAGGAAGGTTTAGCGGTTGTTTGCCTTCTTCCAGATTAATTACATAATTATATTCTGAGTTTTACTAAAGGACTTTAGCTCATCTGCCCAAAAATACCCTAAGTAAGTCCCTTAGGCCTAACGGAATTTTTAATAGGTTAGGGTCATGCTTATCCTCCGCGTCATTATCAGGTAGGGTTTAAAGATCCCTTAGGACGCTTACAGGCAGCGTCGCGCGCTATAGTAGCTATTTGTACATAGTTGCTACTATATATTAAACAGCTTTATACAGTAGCCAGTAGAGGGTAGAGAACTCTTTAATACAGCATTTAAGGTATTATAGTATACTCTCTGTGTATTGCTTAAGCGAGAGTAGCCTATAGCGGTGGAAGTATCTTATAAGATCTTTAAGATCACTGCCTCCCTGCAATGTCTTTATAACCTATTTAGCAGTTCCCCATAGGGTATCCATTATAGAAGGGTTATTGCCTATACTAGGCTTTATACCCATCTTGCTATAGAATAGGGGTTAGATCCAATACTCCTTTGGGTGTAGAGCGTATACTGTTTCTCCTAGAGCTACATCTTCTAGGATATCTTTTAAGCTTATTAGTAAAATACGCCCTTCTAATTCTTTATCGTTCTACTATTTAAAGGCTCCTATCTTAAAGCGTATTTTAGGATCTACTTCTATAAGCTAAGGATATCCAAGAATAAGGTTATAGTCTATAAAGTTAGCCGTGTAGAAAGGTTACGGGCCAACCACCTTAGTGCGGTTATATATATCAGCCACTAACACTGTAAGCTTATAGGCACTATATAGTTTAATCCAATACTTATCTAGGAACCCTATAATAGGCTTCCACCACCTTAGTAACGGGATAAGCTTATGCTCTTTTACTAAATTATATTATATAAGATTGATTTCAGCACCACTGTTGTATAGTGCTTGGAACTAACATACCTCGCCCGTAGGGAGTACCATTTCCAGCTTAACAGCAATATAGAGAGTCTCTCCTTCTATATCTTGCCCTAGTTGCAGCTAGAAGAGGTCCGCAACTAGGGCTTTTCTTTTTTTGGATTATTAGTGCGGTTATTACCCTACTTATTTTTCCAATTAGGTTTACCTCTAGAGAAGTTTTCTCTTAACTTTTTAGGGTGTTCCCATAAGGGTGCTAAATAGGTGTTAGGTTGGCCCTAGAAGTCTTTCCTATTACTTAAGGTCCCTAACTTTAACTATTCTGGATTTCTCTTTAAAAACGGCTTCTTTAGAGCTTAGGTCTGCCCTATATTGCTGCTAAAGTGCCTATGCTTTTAGTTACCCCCTGGCTTCTTACTAAAAGAGGTCTAGTTCCTTACCACATCCTCAGCATTTAGAACCGCTCGTTCAAAATCCGTATAGGTAGTAATCCGCAATAGGGCTCCCACGCGCTTTATTTCATTATAAATTGCTAGCTTAATTCTAGCCTAGATAAATCCAATCTTCTCCTTCTTGTAGATACTACTATCCTTATTTTTAAAGGGTTCTAAATCCATTAATTAAGCATAAGTTTCCACAAAGTTTATAAACTAGCGGAAATCGTGGCGGTTAAGCTATATCCCATTCCAGAATAGCTTTGCATTATTATATTATATAACGTGCAGATCTTAAGTCCATTTCTTTAGGAAGGTTTACAGCTGCGGCCATATAGTAATTTGCTCTTTATTAAGCTAATTTAGTGCAATCTAGTTTAGGGATTAATCTTTAATCTTGCTGATAATCCATTAAGTACGCTCTTTAGTATCATCTTATATTATCAGCATCTTAAAGAAGTTATCCATTTTATGAACCTAATCATTTAACTGTTGGGCGTTAGGTTTATGGTGGAGTTCTAGGCTGCTAGAGGCCTTGGCCAGTTAGTCTATATCCTTTTTCCATTTGCTGCATAGATACCTCTCTAAGTCTTCCATACCTCCTTAAGTAGGTACTAGGTAGCCCCTAGGAGGCCCTTAGCCTTGGCTAGGTTATAAAAGATTCTATCTAGCCTAGATTAAGCTCTGTTAGATCTAGACCTGCCCCTAGAGATTTCTAATGTGTTTATTAGTGGCTCCTTCCTATATGGCTTCCAAGAGCCTTACAGCAGCTTCCCAATATCCACCTTAGAGAAAATTGGTGTAGGGCTCTTAACTTTCTAACCTTAGGCCTAGGGAAGCTCTGGCTATAGAGGTAGTGTTAGTACCAGTAGCTAATGCGGGTTTCCCTGTAAGGCTTAAGTCTTAAGTTAATAGTTAGGTTAGATTACCTAAAGGGGTAGGCCCGCTTGGCTTATAAGCAGTCTATACACCGCCACTATGCCAATTATAGGCCAGTGGTCTTTCAGGAGGGTTCCGGTTAGGTTCCTAATTAGGCACGTTAGTGTATTCCCCTACTGGCATTTCTAATTTAGGGGAAGATCTTAGATTTGCCTCTAGCGCTTAATCTTCTAATTAGCCTAAGTAGGGCTAGAGGGGTTCTAGCTGCTTTCTAGCAGTGTTATAACCGTTATAGAGGGTGTCTGCGTTTTCCTTAGCGTTGCTGGTAACCGTAGGTATATAAGAGTCTTTAAGCTCTTGGTGTATCTAGGTGTTGGGACTTATTTAGCCGTCTTGCCCAAAGGTTTATATTATTACAATCTCTCACTATTAGAGGGACCTTCCTGCCTTGGCATAATGGCTTTCCATAAGGTATTTATAGAGTTTCCGTTTAGGTTGTTGCGAGATTTTAAGGGAGGATGGTGGATGTAAACAAAAAATGTAAACAAACAATCTGGTCCTTAAAGCCAGCTACCTTTCTAAATAGAGTAGGAAGGATTTAAATATAAGGGGACTTTGTAGATAGGGGGCTATAAGGACATGATTGTGGAACAGGATAGATTAGTAAGAGAGATAAATCCTTAAGGAGGTGAGGCCTTAGGGATTATAGAGACTATATACTACGGGTACGTGCCTCTGGCATGTGACCGATGGACGTCTAAGGGGTGTCTGGGGGTTGTCCTGAAGGCAACCCAAAGTAACCGCAATAATATCCCTTACAATTTCTATTGCACGTATTCCAAATTTAACTTTGTGTATACTGCTAAGAATAGAGATAAAGCTACTATCTTACCTACTATCTATAAGACTTACTACTTAATTAAAACATAATTCTATTAAGACGTTGTCTTCTTCTGGAGTAATAATAAATAAGCATTTAGACAAATGGAAGACACTCTAGAGACGTAGTATGTAGATAAAGGCATTACCTTTAAATGCTGAGTACTATATACTAAGGAACAAAATGGCGGAGCTAAATAATCTGGAAGAACCCTTATAGAACAATTAAGATCTATATAGCTAAAAGCATTCTTATCCCTATCTCTAGGACTAGAAGCTTTCCTTACTGCTGGCTATGCCCTTAATTAAACACCAAATAAATAACTAGGGTGGAAAACTCTGTATAAGGTCGCCTACAGCAAGCCACTAACACTTACCTATATACACAAATATAGTTATAAGACCTATACGCTAAATAAACAAGTCAGAAAGGGAGATAAGCTAGCTCCTTATGCATTAATTAGACACCTAATTGGCTATAATTTAATTAATATCTACTAAATTTGGATTCCAAGCCTTTACAAAGTCATTTAAACTAGAGATGTCACATTTAATGGGAACTTGTTCTACAACCCCAAGGGTTAGAATATTAACTACCTACTAAAGGAAGCATTAGAAGACACCATCTAGACAATTAGTTTACTAGAACCTCTCCACAAGGACAAATCTAAGGATAAATCTATCCTATATAGACCTACCTTAAATGCAGATTAAATGACTATATTAAACGACTCAGCAGAGCTTCCTATAAAGGATATTAAACAGCTACCAACACCTAGCAGAATAGTGTCTCTAGATCTGCTAGAAACAAACACTATATCAGGAGGACTTCAAGACAATATCTTAGATATAATTGAAATAAGTTCTACCCAGTTAAGCAGTTTACTAGAACCATTAAATACAGCTCTATAAGCTAATAAGGTCTTAGCCAATCCTTCTACTAACCTTATCCTACCAGAAGGTTCTAAATGAATTTAACGCCAAGTATACGCAGCAGCACTAGCCAATCTATCTACCCTATTTGGTTACTACGCTAGCTTTGCCATAGGACTAGTAAAGGACGTTAACCAAACTAGATCCTTATCTCTATATTAGGACAATCTCCCTCCTAAACCAAGGAACCTTAAAGAGCTAAGAAAGCACCCTTTAACTGCTAGCTTTTAAAAGGCTATGGAAAAAGAATACAATAACCTTAAACGCTAAGGGATATTTAAGACTATACTAAAGGAAGAAGCAACTAATAACTAGATCCTTTTGCTAAAATGGGTCTTTAAATACAAGTTTAATAGTGATGGCTACCTACAAAAGCTAAAGGCTTAACTATATGTCTGTAGAGACCTATAGACTACTAAGGAAAAGACCTATACAGTAACCCTAGCTACTTAAATATTCTGTGCCCTTATGGCTATAGCAGCCGCATTCAATTTGGAGATTTGACAGTATAATGCTGTAAACGTATTTATAAATGCAAGACTAGATAAGCCAGTCTACTGTTACTACCTAGAAGGCTTTAATTAAAACGGACATATCCTAAAGCTACTTATGGCGCTATATAGATTAAAAGTCTTACCGCTACTTTGGTGTAAAGAGCTTACCAATACACTGGCCAAATTTGGATTAAAGCCTATTCTAGGTACAAACTGCCTTTACACCAATAGACAACTTATTGTCTTCTTTTACATAGACGATATTGCCATACTAGTTGCCAAAAAGGACCTTTTAAGACTATAGGAATTTAAAGCTAAATTGCTGCACTAATATAAGATCTGTGTACTAGGAGACCTACAGTGGTTTCTAGGAATCTAAATTAAACAAGATTGACTAGGCAGAAAGCTCTGGCTCTGCCAAGATTCCTATATTAAAAAGATAGCCAATTAATTTAATATTCAACTAGGAAGATTTCCTAAGTCACTACTTCCTACTAAAGAACTAATTCTGTCTAACTAGCAGACGAACCCTTAAAGAACTCTAGCCTATTAGCAACGAGTCGGTTCCTTTACGCACCTCGCTATATTTGGAAGACCTAATATTACTAAGACGCATTCTAAGCTGGCCGGATTCCTTATAAATCCAAATTAAAAGCATCTTAATGCAGCTAATTAAGCTATTGCCTACTGCCTTAGAACAAAATTAACAGCTATTAAATACTCTAGCAAAGTACTTGGAGCCTATATCTACTTTAGAAACCCTAAGGGAGAAGACGTTACCTTTTATGGAGCATCCAACGCAGCGTTTGTGGACTATAAAGACACCAGACGGAGCTCTTAAGGATACCTTTTTATGCTATTTGGAGGACTAATTAACTAGAAGGCGACCCTATAGAGATTAGTAACTCGCTTAACTACTAAAGCGGAGCTTCTCTCCCTATCTACGGCTGCCGTTGAGATTATCTGGTGGCAGCATTTCTTTGAGGCAATTAGCTTCAATTTAGAACGCGAGTTTACCCTACTATGTAACAACATGTAGACCGTACGACTCCTAAGACAGGATACACCAAAACTTGATACTAAGCTTTAACATATTGACGTCTATTAGCACTAGCTTAGATAGGAAGTCTAAGACAAAAAGATTGACGTCCAATAGGTCCCTATAGCCAAAATGCCTGCCAACGGCCTTACTAAAATCTTACCCCGTTAAAGGTATGAAGCATGGATAAAGCAATTGAATTTGGTGGATATTTGACATTAAATTGCTACTACATTATCTGACAAAGACTCTTAAATATTACCCTATCCCCTTACTACTCCTAAATTGTATCCCAAATTCCCTATTTTGGTATAGTCTCTACCTTCATTTTTATTTTCTATAGCTTTAACTACACCGTTAAATCTGGGGGGGTATATAACTGACTACCGCTACCATGTTAAAGGTCATCTTATAACTCACTACCGTGCCCTTTTATTATTACATGTCTCACTACTTATTTCTATTACCTATTCATTACCTATTACTAACTAAGTGGCAATGTTAACCTGGTGGCCAATTAGGTAACAGTTACAAATCATTGTCGGCGTCTCCGTCAACCTTTGCCACCTATTTTGTGTATATAGTATACCTGATTTCCATAGATTTACAATTAAGTTGTTTACTCAATTCTCCTACACTGCAAAGCTTACAATAAGTATAATCTTAGCCTTCTTTAGTTATTAGATATTACGTTTAGATATATAGAGGTTATCTTTAATCTCTTAACGTGTGTTGTTAGTAAGCGCCTTACAAGCTTATAGGTCTTAGATAATATTACAATCTTAGGCGGCACGCATTTTAGCTTATATAAGCTTTAGGTGGTAGTTCTATAGAAGGCGGTAGTATTTATTAGGTTCTTATACTACTATTTTTACAAATATCTTGGCGTCTTATATCCTGATTTTAATGGGTAGTAGTCCTTTAGCTTGTTTATCTATAGTTATATAGTTAATAAAGGATAAGACATTGTTAATATCCACCTTATTAAGGTCGTTGTAGTCTTTTAAGCTACTAAGCTTCCCCTTAGGGGTTAAGGCTAGGGCTAATAAATTAAATCCTCCTAGGATTAATTAGCGTTATAGGTTTAGTATAGGCATTAGATTATTCTTTGAGTTTGACATAATAGTTAGTAAGGAATTTTATCTTACTATTATTAATTCTTTAGAAGTACGCGGTGAGGTAACTTATAGATATACTACTTCTGGCAGCGCCTGTAGTATTATAGAGATATAGGATTGATTGTAGGCTGGGTGTTAGTAATAAAAAAGGCATAATATAATGTTATGGGACGGGGTCAATGGCAGCTAAATATATATTCAAGAAGTATACAAGACGTTGCGCAATTGATTGTAAGGGTTGAGGGCGTAAGGAGGTGATATACCCATGCGTAGCTGATATAAGCTGTACGCGAGGTATACACAAGATCACGGGGCTCTCCTATAGAGGCCCCTGCGGTCGGGTTCTGTGACATTATGTATAGGAAAGTATTATATAGGGGGGGGGTTATATTGTCGCTTAGGAACTCCTTTAAGAGGATAAACTTGCTAGCGCAGTTGCGTAACAAAAGATATATTGCTTTAAGGAGGGTTCTAACAGGTATATACATAGGAAAGGGCATGGAAGGCTTAAATATAGTAGCCTAACTAAAGAGGCGAATATGGCAACTCGCTTGTCTATTAATAATGTTAGTCCTACCTATTAAGGTTAGTGCATATACGGGAAATAAGACGCTAGCTATACTAAAGAATTGGCTTTAGTAGAAGGCGAATTTGTAAGTAACTAGACTGAATATACTATCTTAAGAAGTGGACGAATACCTTAGTGACGCTAGTAGGGAGGACGGCCGACCCGTTTTAGTTAGAGGGTTAGTTAGAGGCATAGCTAAGGCTAAGTTTAATTGCAAGGCTGTGGGGAGAAGGTCAGATATATAGATTGGTATGGTATAGTTGAAGATAATATAATCACGCCAAAGTTCATAGACACTAACCAAAGTCGCTAGCAATTTTTATGCTCTTTTATAGTCCGCAACTAAAACTTCACTTTATCCTATAAGCATCCAACTAAATCCGGCCCCATAAAAACGACGCAGTGCATCCACTAAATCCACTTTCTTTGTCCGCTGACGCCTTAATCTTAACAAAGCCAAAGTCGACCTTAGTGTAAATGATAAGAGATATCTATATTAAGGGTATCGCAGTAGCCCTATAAATCCTTCTTACACAGCGTCTTCTTATGCAATGTATAGTAGCGTGATTTTACGGCGCCTAGCGTCCGACCTGGGAAATAAGGAACTATGTTATCCCATTCTATGCCCATTTTGTCCTTATATAACAGTAGGCGCTATCCATCCAACTTCTTCTATAATATATGTATTTGTTTGCCTAAGTGTATATAGCTATTGTCACTTGCTTCTTTATCTTCATCCCCGTCCTTCTTATTTCTATATATCTCTAGATAGATAGCGTCATAGTTAGCGGCATTACTACAGCGGCTAGTCTCCCTATCTGTGTTTCGCTGCATTAAGCCTTAACTACTATATAATTTTGGCGCCCCGCGATTATAATATTGATATCCTATTACTAACTATAAATCTAGCAATAACTTAATCGTTTGGATGACTTTGCATATAATACTAATATTATATTGTTGTAATAGACAGTTGCTGTAATAATAGGCGAGTTATTTGGTATATAGTAATGGTAATGTGCAATATCTATTATCTTGTAGTTGCTAGGTCTATAGTAGATACTAGAATTATATGCTGCCTTTATTTATGGAGAGAAGGTTCTAAGGGGACTAGTCTATATCGCGCCATCCGTTTTTGGTCTAGATAGGTATTGTAATAGGGGTAATATTAGTTGCCGTGATGTTCTTATAGGGATTGTGCTCCTGTGTAGTGGTGTAAGACTAGTCTATAATGGACCGCGCTACCTCTTCCAGACTGGATGATTGCTAGATTAAAAAGTCGTCGCTGAAACACTATAGGACTTATTGGCGTAATTAAGATCGTCTTTATTACTCTCCCTAACTTCTCTATTACTGCTAGTGCTGTTATCCTTCCCTATCTCTAAATCCGGTCGGAAATTCTAGTTGGCATTAATCTATTTAGAAGGAGATATTAATTACCTTAAAGAATAGATTAGCTCCTTATCTGTTCTATAACTATATGCACTATTACCACTATCCTCTAACTTAGAAAGCTAGTCTTAGGCAAGATCTTAGGGCAGATCTTAGGGTAAGTCTAGGGTTCTAGCACTATTATCTTTACTATTACTATTGCGTAGACCAGGACAAGTACTACTGGCTCTAAATAGTGGAGCCTGGCTTCTAGGAGTTGGCAGTAACGTTAACTTTAGTGTGGATACTATATTAAGTATAAGGCTCTCTACCTGTTGCCTAGCTAACCTTTACTGCTTTATTAAACAAGTATCTTCTAGATCTAGTTCTAAGGTATAGTTAAGCCTTTTTATAGAGGGGGTTATTATATTGGCGGGCGAAAGGCGCTTTTATTTCTGCTTTAGCAATTTCTCTTTAAAGATATTAAAATAGGTTCCTTAGCTCTATAGAAATACTTACCGTAATATATACCTTCTGTAGTTTTTAAACCAGCTGTATTAATAGCTGGGTTAATGTTATACAGTCCAGCGCAGTGTCCTTTATTCTTAGCGGCAGTGTTATAACCGTTCTCTTAATAGTCTAGCGCTCTATTACTAGGCTTAATGCCCTATATACTGTAGATCTCTTTACCTATATTACCCTCTAAAAATAAAGGGAATTCTATTACTAGTTAGTAAATTAGTGCTGTAATATTACTAGCATGCTTACCGGGACTGCTTCTATTAAATAGCCCGTTTACAGCTAAGTTTATCTCCTTAACGCCTATAGCGTGCTTAATCCCTTTATTATTAAGCGCCTCTTAGCTAAACTAGTAACGCTTTAGTATCTCTAGGAGGGGTGCGACACTAAGGCCACTATAGGCGTCTATATATATATATTAGCTAGACCTCTATCTACTATTTAATAGGTAGGTAATACCTTAATATAGCGAGCTATATGGATTAGCAGGTCTTGCCAGAGCGGGTCCTTCTAGATCTTATAAGTGCGGTAGATTAGAATCTGGTTTTAGAAAATCGTTAATATTAAACCACCCTCTATTATCTTGGAAGGGGACGGTTTTAAGATAGTTGTGCTTGGCGGTCTTAGGTTTTGCCTTTACTTTACTTTTAGATTTTAGTTTGGGCTTAGGCGCTAAAGGATTATAAAGAATATATTTTATTAGAAAATGCGAAGGGGCTAGTAAAAGGGTGGCTATCTTCTTGTAGTAATTACTGGGCTTCTTTAATTATAAGAAGATTAAAAAGACGTGGCTGCCTCTCTAGACTATATGTTACTTTATATACCGCCGCCAAAAACGCCGCATAAGAGGGAGGGTTGTAAGGAGCCCGCATAAATGCCGCACTTGGCATAGAGATGGTTGTAGCGGGCAGTGTAAGGAAACTGTTTATAGTGAGGGTGGGACAGCTTAAAGTCTGTCGGCCTTAGCGTCTCCAAGTTAACCGCATATTACGTTTGTAAGCGTTATAGAAGCCTTAAAATAAAAGTCTACCTAGCTTACCAGAGCTATTGGCCAATAAATGGTTGTTACAACCTAGTTATGTGTATCTTTTAGCTATCTAAGGATTTATATTATTTTGAACTAAACTGCTAATTGCTAGTTAATTCTTTAATTGTTAACCAACCTCTTTACTTAGGACAAGTTTATACTAGGCAACGCATAGATAACCCATCCTTGCCTGCATTGTCTTATACCAGTTATCTGGTTTGGTTAGGGGCTCTTTTTTACCACTTACCACCCCCTTAGGCCTATTTCTGAGCTGTTAGCTGCTAGCTTGCAGGGATCAGCTCCCCGTTTGTTGCATTGCAATATTATAGCAATGCTTGAGGCCTTATGCAAGGCGGAGCATCCTTCTATAACGGTGACGCCGATAGAGACGCCATAAGGGCCACATAAATGGGAATGGCCGCGTCACTGCCGAGAGATAGAGTATAGAGTTAGGAGCGGGAAGGTAGCTAAGTGAGGGATTGGCTAGTGATTTCTACCGAAGGAGTAGGGCGCAGTACTTGAGTGTCAGAGCTGAGACAATGGCGTGAGTGGTACGCATTCGTTCGCCGAAAATAGGAATAAGGCAGTGCGTACTAGATGCCATCGGCAAGTCCGGAGCCGGGGAAACAAGTTGCGCTCACGCGGGCGCTAGTGTTGGCTGTGTGACAGGTATGGGGCTCCCCCATTTAATCGCAGCTACTACTGGCATAGGACAAAAGAGCATCTTGCGCAAGAGGGGGAGATAGCTTGCACGAAAATGGGGAGAGAGTGCGCAAGTGCGAGAAGAGTGGAAGGTGGGTGGGCCGCCAAAGACTTGGGGGATGCGAGCCTGAAACGGCTTCACCAGCAGCCATTACTAGGAGATGAAAAGTTGGGCGGCGCAGTCTGCATAGGGGCTAAATGACAAGGGACGAGGCAAGGCGGTCCGATGTTGGACGGGGCGGCCGAGAGTCAAGTCGAAAAAAATCCCTTATAAGGGATTGCTGAGGCCTAATGAGCGCAGCTGGCGCGGGGCAAGGGTGTGCGGACGGAGGGATAAGAGTAGAGAGAAAAAGGCGAGGAAGAAGAGGATAAAAGATGGCGAAGGGAGGCCTTTTATGGTGGACGTTGAGGCCGATTGCCCGTTTGGGTGTAGCGCGAAAACCGTAAGTGAGGCCCGGATTGCCTGAACGAGGTGCATCTATTTCCTAATGCATACTTGCCGTCTGATTGTTTACCTTATAAAAAATAAAGGAGTTAGAAATACAATTAAGATAAGTATATTAAGACTACTAAGAATAATTGCAAGGACAATTAGAAGAAGTATAGATACCCTAGACACAAAGCGGACTTAAAGGGGCAACACTATACTACGCTATAACGTTAGATAAACCTAACTTCCGTATAAAGGAACCTAATAAGTATAATAGTAATAGTCTCTGGAACTATAATTGTTTTATCCATTAATACAAAACTAAGTTTTGGCTAGATCTAAAACGTTACTCTAATAAGTATAATTAGATACTAATTGCTTCTACCTTCCTATATAGCACTGTTAAGAGTTTATAAACACGCTATAAGAAGAAACTTACCACACCCCTTAATTTTAGCAAATTTAAGTCCTAGTTGGTTAATTAGGTCTAAGACCCTACTAATTAAGGGATAGATTATAACTAGTAATACTACAATACCAAACAGTAAGAAGGCTAGAGTGTAGTCTAGTTTATAAACTACTTAGAAGAACTAGAAGACAATATACCCTACTTAGACCTATAGGATAATGCTATATAACTTTACCAGCTACTTGCCAAGTTATAACCTAAGATTTAATAGGCCATATAGGAGAAGGGCGAAATCCCTACCTCCTAAGAAAAGCTTATCTCTAAAGCTACTCGGATTAAGAACGCTAAAAGAGACTATCTGGGGAAGCAAAAGGAACGAGATGCTAATGATAAAGAGTATAGAACTAGACCTAGCTTTAACAAAAGGGGCAGATTCCAACCTAACTACTCTATAGAAGGACAATGTAAGTAGGCTTCACAACTATAGAGCAACGCTGGTTAACCCTAGAATAATAATAGGCAGAAACCATAGAACTAAGAGTTACGCAGCTATTATTACTATAGTAAGAAAGGCCATATATAGCGCTTCTGCTGGTAGAAGAAGCAAGAGGATACTCAATTAGGAAAAGAGAGAGCCTAGTAGATCTTTACTCCCTTATACTAGGCTAGTAAGAGAAGGAGGGAGTAAGCTACCGCATGGTTATTCCCGTCTCTATTTAGGTTAATAATAAATAGGTAACGTAAGACTGCCTTATAGACAGCAGCGCAACTATAGGGTTTATTTCTTAATTACTAGTAAAAGAATTGGATTTGGACCTTAGTGGCTTATAGGTGCGCACCATTTAAAGCATTAAAGGCTACTAGATTCCGTGCTATAGGAAACAAACTTTTTCCGTAGCCAGCTAGGACCGCAATAGTCTATGGGATATACAGGATATGCGCTTCTACACTATAGAAATTAAGGGGTATAACCTTGTTTTAGGATACCCATAGCTTTACCAAGTCAATCTAGATATTAATTGGCCTTCTGCCTTATATTAACACCAGAAGTCTTAACCGCGCATTATAGTTAAAAATTAAGAGACTTTCTTAAGCTATATATAAGAAGAAGGGTAGGCATATGCTATATATACTACTCTTAACTCCAAGAGTAGGGACACAGAGTATTTATTTTTAAATGTCCGGCTATACGCAGTTAAGGAACTAGAGATTCTATAGGAATATACGGACCTAAAGGATATTGCCAATAAGAAAGCTGCGCATACCTTACTTAACCCTATATTAGTAGAGCATAAGATAAATATAGGAGATAAGAAACCTCCTTTTAGACCACTATATAACCTATTAGAAAATGAGCTAGCAGTATTACGTTAGTATATAGTAGACAATCTCTAAAGAGGATGGATTTAGCCTTCTATAAGCCGGGCAAGGGCACTAATTATATTTATACCCAAAAAGGACAAGACCCTTTGCCTCTATATTAACTATTAGGCGCTAAATAAGATTACTATAAAGAATTGCTACCCGCTACCCTTAGTAGGGGAGCTTATTAATAGGCTATTTGGCGTAAAGATATTTATATAATTAGACCTAAAAGATATATACCATCAAATCCGGATTAAAGCCGGTAATAAGTGGAAAATAGCGTTCTAAATACGGTACGGCTACTTTAAGTACCTAGTAATGCTATTTAGGCTCACTAACGCACCAGCGATATTTTAGGCCTATATTAATAAGGTATTATTAGGCCTATTAGATATAATATATATAGTCTACCTTAATAACATTGTAGTCTACTCTAATAACTATAAAGCACATACGCACTATGTATAAATAGTACTAGAAAGACTATGGGAATATAAGCTCTATATAAACCTAAAAAAATACTCATTCTATATTACTAGCATTAATTTTCTGGGCTTTATTATTAGCGTTAACAGAGTATTAATAGAGAAAAGCTAGGTAGATACTATTAGGGAATAGCCATACCCCATAATATTTAGGGAAGTATAGGTTTTTATAGGCACGGCGAACTTCTACTAAAGGTTTATTGTTTATTACTTATAAGTAATACTCCTAATTACCAATCTGCTAAAGGGATTTAAGAATAGTAAGAAGTTAGGACCCTTTATATTTAGGGAAGCTACTAAGTAGGCTATAGACTAGTTAAAGGATTTATTTACGTCGGCGCCTATCCTAATACACTTCTGCTAGGAGCTATTGTAACAGTACAGTGTAGGAAAATTAAATAAGCGACTTGATTGTAAATCTATGGAAATCAGGTGGTATATATACATAAAAGGTGTAGACAATAAGGGGTAATTAATTGAGTCAGTGACCGAGTTAGTAACTAAGTCGGTGAGCGAGTCAATATGCAGGTGAGTTAGATTGGTATTCTGGCGGTGTACGGGTAGTCGGTTACACACCCCCCCAGATTTAACGGTGTATTTAAAGCTATAGAAAATAAAAATGAAGGTAGAGACTATATCAAAATAGGAAATTTAGACACAATTTAGGAGTAGTGAATGGATAGGGTGATATTTAAGAGTCTTTGTTAAATGAAATCTAATGTCAAATGTCCATCAAATTTAATTGCTTTATCTATGCCTCGTACCTTTGACGGGGTAGGATCTTAGTAAGACTATCGGCAGGCATCTTGTCTGTAGGGACCTATTGTACATCAATCTTTTTGTCTTAGACTTCCTGTCTAAGCCAGTGCTAATAGATGTCGATATGTCGTAGCTTGGTGTCAAGCTTTGGTGTATCCTATCTTAGGAGTCGTATAGTCTACATATTGTCGCATAGCAGGGTAAAATTGCGTTCTAAATTGAGACCGATTGCCTTAAAGAAACGCTGCCACCAGATAATCTCAACAGCAGCCATAGACAGGGAGAGAAGCTCCACTTTGGTAGTTAAGCAAGTTACTAATCTTTATAGGGTTGCCTTCCAATTAATTAGTCCTCTAAATAGCATAAAAAGGTATCCTTAAGAGCTCTGTCTAGTCTCTTTATAGTCCGCAAATACTATGTTAGATACTCTATAAAAGGTAATGTCTTCTCCTTTAGGGTTTCTAAAGTAGATGTGTGCTCTAAATACTTCGCTAGAGTATTTAATAGCTGTAGATTTTGTTCTAAGGTAATAGGTAATGGCTTGGTTTAATGCATTAAGGTGCTTTTAATTTGGATTAGTGAGAAATTTAGCTAGCTTTAAATGCGTCTTTGTAATATTAGGTCTCCTAAATACGGCAAGGTGCGTAAGAGAACCAACCTATTACTAGTAGGCTAGTGTTCTTTAAGGGTTTATCTACTAGTTGGACGGAATTAGTTCTTTAGTAGGAAGTAGTAACTTAGGAAATCTTTCTAGTTAAATATTAAATTGACTGGCTATCTTTTTAATATAGGAGTCTTAGCAGAGCCAGAGCTTTCTACTTATATAATCTTGTTTAATTTAAATTCCTAGAAACTATTGTAGGTCTCCTAGTGCATAGATCTCGTATTAATGTAGAAGTTTAGCTTTAAATTCTTTAAGTCTTTAAAAGTCCTTTTTGGCAAATAGAACGGCGATATCGTCTACGTAAAAGAAGATAATAAGTCGTCTATTGGTGTAAAGGCAGTTTATACCTAGGATAGACTTTAACCCAAATTTGGCCAGTGTATTTGTAAGCTCTTTATACTAAAGTAGTGGTAAGACCTTTAGCCCGTATAGCGCTATAAGTAGCTTTAGGATATATCCATTTTAATTAAAGCCTTCTAGGCAGTAATAGTAGACTAGCTTATCTAGTCTTATATTCATAAATATGTTTACAGCGTTATACTATTAAATCTCCAAATTAAATGCGGCTACTATAGCTATGAGGGCACGGAATATTTAAGCAGCTAGGGTTGCTGTATAGGTCTCTTCCTTAGTAATCTGCAGGTCTCCACAGATGCATAGTTAAGCTTTTAGCTTTTATAGGTAGCCGTCGCTGTTAAACTTATATTTAAAGACCCATTTCAGCAAAAGGATCTGGTCATTAGTTGCTTCTTCTTTTAGGATAGTTTTGAATATCCCTCAGCGTTTTAGGTTGTTGTATTATTTTTCCATGGCCTTTTAAAAGCCGGCAGTTAAAGGGTGCTTTCTTAGCTCTTTAAGGTTCCTAGGTTTAGGTGGAAGATTGTCTTAATATAGGGAGGATCTAGTTTGGTTAATGTCCTTTACTAGTCCTATAGTAAAGCTAGCATAGCAACTAAACAGGGTAGGTATATTAGCTAGTGCTGCTGCGTACGCTTAACGTTAAATTTATTTAGAACCTTCTAGTAGGATAAGGTTGGTAGAAGGATCGGCTAAGACCTTATTAGCTTATAGAGCTATATTTAACGGTTCTAGTAAACTACTTAGCTGGGTAGAACCTGTTTTAATTATATCTAAGATATCGTCTTAAAGTCCTCCTGGTGTGGTATTTATTTCTAGCAGATTTAGAGATACTATTCTGCTAGGTGTCAGTAGCTATTTAATATCCTTTATAGGAAGCTCTGCTGAGTCGCTTAATATAGTCGTTTAATCTGCATTTAAGGTAGGTCTATATAGGATAGATTTATCCTTAGATTCGTCCTTATGGAGAGGTTCTAGTAGACTAATTGCCTAGATAGTATCTTCTAATGCTTCCCTAAGTAGGTAATCGATGTTTTAACCCTTAGGGTTATAAAACAAGGTCTTATTAAATATAATATCTCTAGTTTAAATAACTTTATAAAGGCTTAGAATCCAGATTTAATGATATTTATTAAATTATAGCCGACTAGGTGTCTAATTAATGCACAAGGAGCTAGCTTATCTCCCTTTCTAACTTATTTGTTTAGCATATAGATCTTACAACCATATTCGTGCATATAGGTAAGTAATAGTAGCTTACCGTAGGCGACCTTATATAGAGTTTTCCACCCTAGTTATTTATTTGGTGTTTAATTAAGTGTATAGCTAGTAATAAGGAAGGCTTCTGGTCCTAAAGATGGGGGTAAGGATACTTCCAGCTACATAGACCTTAATTATTCTATAAGGGTTCTTCCAGATCATTCTACTTCACCATTTTGTTCTTTAGTATATAGTGCTTAGTATTTAAAGGTAATGCCTTTGTCTACACACCACGTATCTAGGGTGTCTTCTATTTGTCTAAATGCTTATTTATTATCGCTCTAGAAGAAGACAACGTCTTAGTGGAATTGTGTCTTAATTAAGCGGTAAGTCTTATAAATAGTAGGTAGGATAGTAGCTTTATCCCTATTCTTAGCGGTATACATAAAGTTAAATTTAGAATACGTGTAATAGAAATACATAACATATCTATTACTGTTGTACCCTAGTACTCCAAGGTAGATAATATTAAATACTAGCCGTTCAAATGGTCGAGTGGCTGGAAATTCATATTCTCGTCTTTAAAAGATCTGCTGCGTGTGCTTTGCTAGTAAGCAAACTTCACATTCAATTTTAAGCGGTGCTTGTTCGTTAGTTTCAAATTTGGTCAGCTCTACGCCAATAACATGCTTAGGAAGCTATGCAATAGCATTAGGTCCTACATGGCCGAGTATCTTGTACCATCTTATAGCTATGGCTCCAATTGGTTTACAGGCCATATGGCTTGGCTAGTACCTCTTAGAGGTTAAGAATGTTAATTAAGTTAAGTCTAGGGTATTTATAGGCATAGGCTCTCTATACATCAGTGCCCAGTAGCCCCCTAGTTGTTTTGCATAGCAGACTGTTTCGCCAGTTGCTAGACGATATAGCAAGTTTCGTCCTAAATTGAAATGGATGTCGTTCTTAGTAGCTCTTAATAGCGCCACAATATTTGTGAATATAGTAGGTACTAGTGCTATATAGGATAGCTTTATTTTTAACTCCCCAGTAGGTATATCAACAGTAATGGTTACTATTCCGTAAGCTTATATTTTTTTTTAAATTTCTACTAGCAATTAGGTAGTTGTCTTCTACTGCTGGGTATAAAAAGGTAAAGTCTTCTTTATTATTGTAGATGTAGGTATCTACGCCAGGGTTAAGTATCTAGGTGTTCTGAAGTTTAAAAGGAGTTTAACTAGTACTAAACACGGCAGCATAGCTAGTTAGTTTGGTAGAAGGTAAGGTTTTAAAATTAAAATTAATTATAGATTCTGTGTTCTAATTATTCTCCTTTGCTTCCTATTCTCTTTTTTAAATTCAGTTAACGATATATTTAATCCAAGGTGTAGATAAGATAGCTTTATCTACTTTATTCTGGACGTCTACCCTTGGTCTCCATCCTTAAGGGCACTTATACTTAGCAATATAATAGCATTTATTAAACTGATATACAAGGCCGTATATACATTCCTTGTTCCATCTCAAATTTAAATTTAAATTGCTATTGAAGTCTGAATTAGAATTAGAATTTATGTTGCCTTAAAGAGTTACAAATACAGAGTTATTAGCAGCTGAGGTAGATAATGCTTACTACATGCGGTAGTGCTCCTTGAATTCCTCAATGAGGTCAATAATGGATGGGGCCTCTTTATCCTTCCGTTCTTTTCAAATAAGATTTACTTCTAGTGCTCCTACGAAGCTAGAAGAGATGGGTTTAATTGCTTATACAAAATCGTAGTGGGGCCTAAAGCCTTATATGTCTAGAAGCTCCAATTCCTCTACCAGCTTGTAAACGCTCCTCTAGTTATTCAACTATTTTTTAATACTCTGCTTTTTATTGTAGGCTTTGAGAGCCGTGTATTAATTAAGGGCGTTGCGCCTTTGGCCTAAGGTAGTAGGGGCGAGTACAGTCTTTAACTCTTAAAGGCGTTTGTATACCGTTCCGAGGTCTTTAATAAGAGGGAGGTAGGCTACTAACGTCGTGCGGATGATATAATTGCTGATATCGTTTATGGCTTGCTCTTGCTTCTAGTGCACACGGAGGTCGTCCTTGTATTCCGCGTATAGTTGATTATAGGCAATGAGTTGGTTTGGATCTAGCTTGGCTATCAACGTAGTAGTAGGAAGCACGTCTCTTGGTGTAGGTTAATTCGGAGGTTCCAGCTTCGGAAGCTTGTCTTTCTTCTCTAATAGGTTGATGTACTGCCATACGTTGTTTGTTTTAGCAGTATCTTAAATAATAAAGAACCATTATATCCAATCAGATGGCTTTTTAAGGATAAGGTTGAATTTTAAATAAGGTCCGTCTATATTAGTTGTCATTTTTAGAATTTGACAGGTCAAGCAGGGTCCTAGGTTAGCGTCTTAGCGAAACCTTATTTTGACGTTTTTTTGATTCGTCATTTCGTTTGTCTATTGGGTACGTTCGTTAGTCAGGTTCGACCGTCTATTCGTTTAGTAGGTAAAGAAGCTCAAGACACTTGCAAAGGTAGTAGAAGTAGTGACTTCGTAAATAAGGTAGTAGATTAATTGGTTTAGCAGGTAGTGCAATCCGGACTTATAACTGTAACAGTGCAGTATAGGAAAATTAAATAAGCGACTTAATTGTAAATCTATGGAAATCAGGTGGTATATATACATAAAAGGTGTAGACAATAAGGGGTAATTGATTGAGTTAGTGACCGAGTCAGTGACCGAGTCGGTAAGCGAGTCAATATGCAGGCGAGTCAGATTGGTATTCTGGCGGTGTATGGGTAGTCGGTTACAGCTATATATACACCTTAAAATAGATACATTTAGCTTTGCCCTAGGGGCAATTATATCTCAATTAAAAGATAGAGAATGGCATCCTATAGCATTTTAGTTAAGGAAAATAACCCTTATAGAGCAGCATTACATAACGCACAACCAGGAGCTACTTATAATAGTCGCAGTAATAAAGTACTAGCGACATTATTATATAGGAAGCAATTATCCTATTAAAGTCCTTATAGACTATAACAACCTAGAATACTTTATAACTATAAAGGTATTAAGTGGTTAATGAGCTAAATAGGCGGAGGCACTATTATAGTATAACTTTAAAATTATATACCGCCTAGGAAAGACAAATCCTGCTAATGGTTTATTAAGACATCTAGATTATAAGACTAGGAGAATCTAAAACAGCACAGGGGAAATAATTCCTATATTATAAAATTTGCTTAGGAAGAAAGAAGAATCTTTCCCTAGAACTATAGAATTCTGTAGTAGGGTAGAGGTCCTAGCAATATAGCTATAAAGCACTATAATAATAGAGCCGTAGGATATAGTTACGGACTAGGTTATAGACTAAGCAGATATTATAAAGTTAGTATACCCCAGAATTAGCAAGAATTCTATGGGATATACTAGAGGTATTATAGCACCTTTAACTTAACGGCGCATTAGCTACAAGTTTCCAGATCTAAAGGGGATAGGCAAGATGCCTATCTATAGTATAGCACACTGCATAATAGTAGGAGAATCTACTAGTACTAATAGTTTAAAACGTCTTATGCCACGCCTAGGGTCTGTAATAGTAGCGGGCGAAACAGAAATAAGTAATTTATATAAAACCTTTCTAGATCTTCTTCTTTAAGTATAATAGAGGGACGCCTTTATTACTAGGGAGAGGTAGAAAGATATAGTAGAGATTAACTTAGCCAGAGTTATTAAGAAGCTGTAGTAGTAAGACCAAAAGGGTCTATTATGCTTTAAGGGTACTATATATATCTTAAAGGACCAAGCAGTTTAAGATAAAATTCTAAAGGTCTTCCACAACAACCCTTTTAGGGGTCACTATAGTGCTAATAGAACCCTTAAGGCCGTTTAAAGGAAATACTTTTAGGATAGAATGTCTAAAGAAGTTTGGACTATATATTAAGATATAATACGTGCCAAAGGGTATAGATATCCAGGCATTGCCCCTATAGTAAGTTATTAGTGCTTCCTATTCCGCAAGGACTAATATCAGAATTAACAATAGATTTTATAATAGGCTTACCCCCTACTAAAACAAGAATAGGAGAGGTTGCTAACGCTATCCTAGTAATTGTTAACAAATATACAAAGTTTTTAGAGTATTTTGCTATTATAATAATAATCATAGCAGCAGAACTAGCAGACCTATTTTTGGAGCAGTAGCTCTTATTTAGTACACTAAGGGGAATTATATCTAATAGAGGTCCCGTATTTAACAGCGCATTTTAGTCTTTATTCTGTCTTTTATTAAAAATACGGCAAAAGATAAGCATTACCTTTTACCTACAAACAGATAGGCAAACAGAGCGTTTAAATGCGTTATTAGAACACTACCTCCGCTACTATATTAATTATCAACAGGATAATTAGCTATTATAGTTAGCTCTAGCGTAATATAGTAGTAACTCTTTGATTAACGTCTGATACGGATCCTACTGGCCCACGCAGACTACTCCGCACAGGGGGGAAAACTTATATATTTACAGGAAGAAAACCCCTGTAGTTGGGGGAGGAAAAACCCTATGAGCAGCCTCAGTAGGATGAAAAACCCCGATTTGCCATATTTGCACGTAGCTGCGGCCCTGCGGGCCTACAGCACGTCCTCCTCCTTAGATGTTTTGAACTCCTTGGGAACCACTGCTTCCTTCTCCAGCTTATCCAAAGCTAGGGTTCACTACGTCCTAGCTAGGCCTTGCCGATCGATCGCTGTGTATTTATTGCCTCTCCCTCTAGCGTAATATATATATAACATAAGCATCCACAGCAGTATAAAAATGACCCCTTATAAAGCACTGTTTGGGGTAAAAGTAAATAACCCCTAAAACATTAAAGACATTATTCCTAAAAAAGAGGCACTAGTGGCGTCCAAGAGAATTAAGCAAATAAGAATTTGCAGAGAAGAACTTAAAAAGCACTTACTAAACACCTAGGCTATATAAAAAAGGTACTATAACAAGGGATATATACCTAAAGAATTTAAAATAGGAGACGAAGTCTTACTGTCCATAAAAAACATCTAGATAAAACGTATTAAGAAGAAGCTGGACTATAGATGGCTTAGACCCTTTAAGATAGTTAAGAAAACTAAAGGAAATTAAGCCTATAAATTGGAATTACTAAAATCATATCCAATATATCCCACATTTTATGTTTCCTTATTAGAGTTATACTAAAGAAGAAATAGTATAGATCCACCCCTACCTAGCAAAATTAATAGGGAACTAGAATAAAATATAGAAGATATTCTAGACTAAAGATGGCGTTAGAAGAAACGCAAAATTTTAGCTTATTAGGAAGAATACTCCTAGGTATATAATAGTTGGGAACCTAAGGAGCACCTTTAGCCAGGATATAAAATAGCAATTGAAACTTTCCTAAAGACTATAAATTAGGATTTAGTAACGGTTCCAGATATGCCACGGATAAGATAACGGGGAAGACCCTATAAATTAAAACTATAAGGTTAAGTACAGGCATTAGAAATAGGAACGTTTTACCATTATAATAAGGATCTTAGAATCCTATAAGAGAATGCTATAGGGATTTACATAAGAACCACTAGGGATGCTATCTAAAGAAGACACTATTTGGGAATAAGCAGTAGTACTAGAAGAAGGGGCCCTAGGGATTTAGAAGGGTTCCCTAGGGATAAAAGGAGAGTATCCGGTTTAACACTAAAGATACGCAGTAGAGTTAATAATATAAAGAGGACCAAAAAGACACAGGGCAAAGACTTAGAAATTTTAAGAAATTATAAAGTACCTATAAGAACACTACCCGTTTATTATATACGGAGATTATAGCAGTATACTGCTTTTATATAGACTATTACTAAAAATAAGAATAGAGGCATCCCCAAAGTATAAAGTTAATTCCTAGTACTAGGGCATCCTAAAGGTACTAGAGAGGCACTATATAAAGCTATTCTATAAGAAGAAAGAAAGAATAAGATAATAACTTAAACACTAAAAGTAGCAATAGGAGCCTCCTCCTCTATCTTAACGTTATTGCTAGTAGTATTATTAGCACTCCCATCCTTAAAAGTATTAGCATTCTTACCAATATTCTTCTTAGAGTAGCAAGAACTAGACGGACTACCACAACTAGGGGACTAGCGGGGAGAATATTTATCTTTGTTACTATCCTTAGTATTATCCCCAGGCTCCAAATTAGCATCTAGGCTGGGATCAGAAAGTTAACAACTAAAGAGTTAGCATAGTTCCTAAACATATTACTAAAGAGACTCACCTGGCTAGAAAGGCCCGCGTAAAAGTATAAATATTATCATTTATAAGAACAAACTGCTTATACATGCGCTCCTAGACACTATATGTCTAAGATTACTACGTCTCTACAGTAGTAGAAACCCTTATTAAATTAAAAAGGCTATAAGCAATAAAAGATACCTTCTATTCCTATCTTTTACTATTCTAATACAAACAGAAATTCTTAATAGCGCGTTAAAGCTAGTAAGCCTTACGCGTGTAAACAGCGGGGATCTAATATAGTTAGTAAAGTCTAGAATAGGATAGAATGGGAAATACTAGAACATAGGTTTTTTTCCGGCTATAATACTGGGAACACTTAGATCTGTTTTTACTAGAGCGCGGTATTTTACAGGTATAAGATAGGTTTAATATAAGCGCGTAAACGTAACAATAGTAGCACTTTAGAGAAACCACTATAGGAGTAATAGAAGTGGTCTATAGTGCCAACGGAGCAGGGACAACGCCGCCGCCAGTCTAGGGACGCATAATATAATTATAAGCTATTGCAAGAGAACACTATAGGAAGTTAGTATTATTAAAGAGATAAAATAGGGATCCTATTACCTATAGATACATTATAAAAAGAAAACAGAGCAGTAGTAGAAAGAACGGCTAGAGATACGGAAGCTAAAAGCTAAGATATAATAAAAAACAGTCTGCTAAAAGGCAAGACAAATAGTATTATTAATGGAAAGACATATAAAAGATAATAGCTTATAAACTGGAAAAAATTAATATTAAGATATTATTATTAGGACCCATTTTAGGTAAATAGGGATAGTGGCTAGTTATTACGGACGCTTTAAGTACGATGTTATAACTACTTAGAGAGGAGTCGGCGGAAGCTAGTTGGTTAATATAGGTACGGTCCAGGATGGATCCGGTGGAACTATGTGACGAGGAATGGTAACCGAGGTCACGTGATGTAATCTGTGTAATCTGTGTAATCTATAAGATCTAGAACAGAGCGAATAGAGTAGATAGAGTAAATAGAACAAGGACTTTCTTAGGAGTCAGGATGTATATTTAAAGGACCACAGTCCCTACCTAGATAGTTCTTTCTTTATAGTAAATCTCAGAATACAATTAGAGTTAATCTATTAGGCAACTACTCCATACCAGTTGTTATCTTATACTATTACATTGTTAACTTATTTACTATCTATATACCTAGCCCAATAATAAGTCTACCGTAGTTCCTACTATAAGGCTTTATTACACTAGTTAATACGTTGTACGGGATAACCTCTAGATTAGCTTATAATAAATTCTTATAATAAGGAAGGTAAATCCTATTTAATTTTTATTATTATTATTAAGGTTCTATTATAAAGGCACTATAAAAAGCTATAGTGGAAGAAGAGCGGAGAAACGGAAGATAAAGTAAAGTTCTACGCTAGTAAAGAACCGGCAATAAGCCGTATTATAGAGTACCTTTCTACTAAAGAACTTCCCTAGTGGTTTTAGTTGGAACTCTATAAAAGTTTATTAAGAGGTAAAGTCTTAAAGGACTAAGACCCTTAAAGGTGAGGCAATTATAACAGGCGCTCCTAAAAGGTATATATTAGATAAGACAGATAAAGGTTTTACTAATATCCCACTAATGTCCTAGAAGAGACATGGTTAGACAGATAAGGGGTAAAGGGTTTTACTAGTGTCTTAGAAGGATTATATAGGGAGCTAGTTCTCCTCTAGAGAAGAACTAGCAATTAGTCTTTAAATAGAAGAGTTTAGAAAGTATTATCCTTTAATACGTAAAGCTTGTTCTACCTTTAACTTACCTTCTACTTACCTAAAACTCTTATTCTATACTGTTGATTAAATAATTATATGTTCTGGTCAGACTGGCCTCTTATATAAGCTTTCTACTAAATTAGAATGGACCCTATATTAGAGGATCTAATAATATTCTATACCCACTACGGTTCTTATAAATATAAAGTTCTCCCTTTTAGACTAATAAATAGGCCAGCCATATACTAATGGTATATAAATAATGTTCTTTTTAACTACCTTAATAAATTTTATATAGTGTACCTAAATAACATTCTTATATACTTAGATAATAAACTTAAGCACCAAGTTCACGATAAAAAGGTCCTAGAGAGACTGCGGAATGCAGGCCTATAAGTTAATATTAAGAAATATAAATTTAGAGTAAAACGAATAAAGTACCTTGGGTTTATTGTTAGTATAGAAGGAATTAAAGTTAACCCTAAGAAGGTAGAGGCAATACGTAACTAAAAAAACCCTTATACTATAAAAGGCATCTAGTCCTTTCTCGGCTTCTATAATTTCTACTATTAGTTTATCCGTAATTATGGGGTTATAGCTAAACCTCTTATACGACTAACTAAGAATAATATACCTTTTGTTTTTAACAATAGCTGCATAAAAGCCTTTAAGCAGTTAAAGAACCAACTTATCTTCTCCCCAATTCTTCGTTACTATAACCCAGACCTAAAATTAATGCTAGAAACAGACGTATCCAATAGAGTAGTAGTAGGTGTTCTCTTACAGCTATACCCAGATAGCAAGTAGTACCCTATTACATTCTTCTTAAAGATAATAGCCTTAGATAAGTATAACTATAAGGTGTATAACAAGGAAATGCTAGCTATTGTACAATTATTGTCCTAGTAGCGTGCAGAGCTTAGAAGTACAGACTCTTGGATTAAAGTCTATACTAATTATAAAGCCCTTAAGTACTTTATAATAATAAAGCAGCTTATCAGTTAATAGGCTAGGTAGGCTAAAATACTCTCCCAATTCTTCTTTACAATTATATACTGCCCTAGTAGGTAAAATTCTAAAGCTAATGCCCTTACCTAGAGAGAATAGGACGTGGAACCACAGGATAAGCTAAAGGCTTAGCACCAGACACGTGCCCTCCTCCATCCCGAACAGCTTAACCTATATATCCTTAAGGAACTAAGCTCTAAATAGAGTGAGCTGGCGCCTATAGAAGGAGAGATCCTAGATAAACTAATGGGACTAATTAACTGCATCCTAATCGCGAACCGCTTAGCTAAATCCCTAAAAGCCCTCCGCGACTAAGCTATAGAAAGTAACCCTAATTTAGAAATAGAAGACGGACTGCTCTTATACTAAGAACGGCTTATAGTTTTAGACGCTAATAACCTATAAATAGAACTAATCTATAAAGCCCACTATTAAATCTTTATGGCGCACCCTAGTTAAGATAAGACCCACTAACTACTAGCGCCTTACTACTACTAGCAAGGACTCTTATCCAATATAAAATAATTTATTAGGAATTACTATGTTTATAAATAAGCAGATACCCCTAGGGATTAAACCCCTAGATAGTTATAACCACTACTAGTTTCTAAACGCCCTTAGCAGTATATTATAATAATTTTTAAATTATTCCTAAAGGACAAATATGGCTATAATATGGCCTTTATGGTAGTTAACTAACTAAGTAAGCAAGCTATTTCCCTCCCCTACTTTAAGACTATAACTATAAAAGATATAGCCTATATATATATTAACAATATTTACCAAATCTATGGCGCTCCTAAGTTAATTGTCTCTAATTATAGACCCCAATTTATATTAGACTTCTAGGATAAATTCTACCGCATTCTTAGAATTAAGATTAAGCTCTTTACTGTATTCTACCCTTAAACCAATAGCTAAACCAAGATTATAAACCAATACCTTAACCAGCAACTTCGCTCCTTTATTAATTATTACTAGGACAACTAGTTAGAACTACTACCTATAATAGACTACGCACAGCTTACGCTCCCTTATAATAGCATAGGAATGTCGCCATTTAAGTTACTCTATAGATATAAGCCATAAACATCCTTTAATTAGGATAGACCTATAGGACTTATAACAGCCCGCGAACGCCTTAGCTATAAAGAGGCCTAGGCATTCGCTAAAAGAATATATAGAGCCTAGGAGACTGCCTAAGCAATTATAAAAAAGGTATAAGAGAAGAAAGAGGCTAATATAAACCAATATTGTTATAAGGTAGACTTTTACGTAGGAGATAAGGTCTGGGTGTTAATAAAGAACTAGAAGACCTAGAGGCCAAGCTATAGGCTAGACTACTAAATAGCTAGCCCCTACAAGATCCCTAAGAAGGTAGGGCACTCTTTTAAGGTTAAGCTACTAGAGTTAATAAAGATCTACCCTATCTTCTCTCTAGACCAACTGTAGAAGGCTATAAATAACCCATTACCTAAACAGTATAACGACCCCCTGCTGCCAATTTAGATTATAGAGGACGAAGAATAGGAAGTTAAAGAGATCTTAGCAGTTAAGAAGGACTATAGTACCTTAAAATACCGTGCGAGCTGGGTAGGTTATAATGAAGATCTAGAATGGTACCCTACATCCAATTTTAAGTACTCTCCCTATAAGCTATAAGATTTCCACCTAGCCTACCTAGATCTCCCTAGACTACCACGTAAACTAGACAGCTGGATTAAATGCTAGGAGGAAGGGTTAGATAACTATAACAATCTAGATAATAATAAAGAACTTAGATAAAGCCTAAGGGCAGGCTTTTTTAGGAGGAGGGGGTAATATAATGGTGCTAGAGCGCGTTACCTGCTACTTTCTAGGCATTCTACCAAATTCTGCCATATTCTGCTAATACTACTTATAGAGCCAACCAATTAGGATTTTCTATTCCTGGGATGGAAAATCGCTATTAGCTCGCCTACTATTAGCGCCTTAGTAACCCCTTTGTATCTTACCAGTCTCTAATAGGCTTCTTCTTCTCCTTAGCTTAGTATTCTTATATAGTAGCAATCTACAAGCTTCGGTTTAGAAGCATTTATATAAGCCTGTTACACTAGGATTAGAAAGTTAACAACTAAAGAGTTAGCATAGTTCCTAAACGTGTTACTAAAGAGACTTACCTAGCCAGAAAGGCCCACGCAAAAGTATAAATATTATTATTTATAAGAACAAACTGCTTATACATACGCTTTTAGACACTATATATCTAAGATCACTACGTCTCCACAGCAGTAGAAACCCTTATTAAATTAAAAAGGCTGTAAGTAATAGAAGACACCTTCTATCCCTATTTTTTACTATTCTAATATAGACGGAAATCCCTAATAGCGCGTTGGAGCTAGTAAGCCTTATACGCGTAAACAGCGAGAATCTAATATAGTTAGTAAAGTCTAGGATAGGATAGAATAGGAAATGTTAGAATATAGGTTTTTTTCTGGCTGTAATAGTGGGAATACTTAGATCTGTTCTTGCTAGAGCGCGGCATCTTATAGGCGTGAGATGGGTCTAATATAAGCGCATAAACGTAACAATGGCAGCACTTTAGAGAAACTACCGCAGGAGTAATAGAAGTGGTCTATAGTGCTAATAGAGTAGGGATAACGCCGCCGCCAGTTTAGGGACGCGTAGTATAATCATAAGCTATTACAAGAGAATACTATAGGAAGTCAGTATTATTAAAAAGATAAAATGGAGATTCTATTACCCATAGACGCGTTATAAGAAGAGGATAGAGCAGTGGTGGAAAGAATAGCTAGAGATGCGGAAGCTAAAAGCTGAGATATAATAAAAAACAGTCTGCTAAAAGGCAAGATAAATAGCATTATTAATAGAAAGACATGTAAGAGACAACAGCTTATAAACTAAAAGAAATTAATATTAAAACGTTATTATTAGAACCCATTTTAGGTAAATGGGGATAGTAGCTAGTTAACGCGTTACACGGGACAACCTCTAGATTAGCTTATAATAAATTCTTATAATAAGGAAGGTAAATCCTATTTAATTTTTATTATTATTATTAAGGTTCTATTATAAAGGCACTATAAAGAGCTATAGTAGAAGAAGAGTAGAGGAACAAAAGATAAAGTAAGGTTCTATGCTAGTAAAGAACTAGTAATAAGCCGTATTATAGAGTACCTTTCCACTAGAGAACTTCCCTAGTGGTTTTAGTTAGAACTCTATAAGAGTTTATTAAGAGGTAAAGTCTTAGAGGACTAAGACCCTTAAAGGGAAGGCAATTATAATAGGCGCTTCTAAAAGGTACATATTAGATAAGACAGATAAAGGTTTCACTAATATCCCACTAATATCCTAGAGGAGACATATTTAGACAGATAAGGGGTAATGTCACGGCACTGACCTGACACGTTGTTATGATTCAGTGTTGTCATGACACGAGCACGGACCTGACCCCTGAGCGACGTGTATATATACCACCTCACCTCCTACATAGATCCTCACACGACATCGTTTGTCAATCATACACAGTCACCTCGTACATCGTACCTTGACAGTCCGCACGTACTGTGACAGGTAAAGGGTTTTACTAGTGTCTTAGAAGGATTATATAGGGAGCTGGTTCTCCTCTGGAGAAGAACTAGCGATTAGTCTCTAAATGGAAGAAGTTAGAAAGCATTTATCCTTTAACACGTGAAGCTCGTTCTACCTTTAACTCACCTTCTACTTACCTGCAACTCTTATTCTACACTATCGATTAGATAACTATACGTTCTGGTCAGACTGGCCTCTTACAGATAATTAAGGTTTTTACGGTTTTAAATTTTATAAAAGTATAGTAGATTTTTATACGTTAAAAAGTAAGCAAGTATAGAAAGATAGTAATAATAAAGAGTTCTAGCAAGTTTAATTATACTATTTATATAGTCTATAGTTTATTATTAAAGTTTTAAATTTTTTGTCCGATTTTTGGTTTTGTTAGCGATTTGCTAGTTAAAAATTTCTGGTTCCTTGCTGGGCTGTGCACCGTGCTGGCAGCCCTTAGCTGGCGAAGTGGTGTTGGTTGAGTTTACGAAAATCAAAACGCCACGGGTAACTACTTAATAGATTTTTCTAAAATTAACAAAAATGAGGTAGAGTATATATGCAAGCTTAAATATAAATTTTTTAGAAGTTATTATAAAGTGGTTGTTGAGATATTATACTGTGATTTTTACGATTTTTGGCGGGAAACGCGCTGGCCGGTTTGGTTGGGTGGCCGGCTTGCTGGTGGAACACGTTATGCTTGTTATATTATTAAGCGGTAAAAAAATGACTACTTTGCAGTGCCAGTTTTTTTGTCACCCGCGTGGGCTGTTTCGCATTGGCTCGGATCCCGGTGTCGTCCAAACTGAGGTGACCCCGGTTCATTTCGTCTCTCCTCTCATGATGGTTCGTCCTTCACCCTCTTCATCCTCTGTCTCGAGGCCCTGTTGAGCTTGTCTCTCTCTTGATCGTCCTTGGACTTTCCTGTCACTCCTTAAACCCAACTTTCATTGGTCTCTTGGCCATTACTCTCTTTATACCTCTTAGTTATTCAATTGATTCGCGCCGGTCGCGGAACCCAACTGTGACTCCCTCGTCAGTACTGTATACCGTTGGCCGTATATCAAAACTTTCAGAAGCCAGGAGCTATGTTGGGATTCCATAGGCGGACGCGTTCGTTGATTCCCGTAAAGGATTTGGGAAAATATGATAAGGTGGAGATGATTGAAGAGGAACGGGGGCTAGACGACGAGGTGGATTGTGAGATGGGCATGGAGGCGCCCGCCAAGACACATCAGAAGCAATTGACTCTGATTTATATCATTTTTCTTGCGGAAGCGTAAGTCTTGCGCAATATAACTTTGATTGGATTTTTGCTGATACGTATTGCACTGGAACAGTATCATGGTCTCGAGTTTGCAACCTCAGCTCAAGATGCTCATCTCCAACGACGATTTTTGCGGCAACCTATCCACCTCGTACCTACGTAGCGTTCTCGATTGCGCATATGCGTTTGGTGGCACTGCTGGAATCTTTTGGGGTTATCTTGCGGACCGCGTTGGCCGCCGACCCGTGGCGCTGATGGGACTGTTCGGAATGTCTACATGCTGTCTCAGTATGGGCTTTGCAACGGATGTCGTCAGCTGCACGATATTCCGTTTCATTGCTGGCCTCGTGAGCTCAACTGTTATGGTCACTGCACTGACAATGATTGGGGACATTAGTGTTAGCCATACCGAGAGAGCGAGGAATGTCGCTAGACTACCTCTTATTGCTCTCTGCGGTTCGGTCGGTCCAATTATTCAGGGAATGGTTGCAGGCAGCATCAAAGCTTCGGGAGCGATCTGGCAGAGGTTTCCAACACTCAGCAGTCAGATTACTTGTGGCAGCTTGGTGTTGGTCATTGCCGTCACCACCTGCGTCATGTTGGAGGAGGTGAGAATAGCAGGTCCATTCTAAAAGAATATAGGAATTAACTAGTAACAGACTCTTCCAATGCAATCGCAGAGCTCTTCTAGTACGGTCGACATTGACTCCGAAAAAGCGGCCTTCCTGAACGCCGGGCACCTCAACGAGCCATGCATCCGCGTTGTCGACTTCGTTCGCCCTGAACCTATCTCAATCAACCAGTTTATTCAAGCGCCCTCTCTCCTTGTCCTACTCTCTTCCTTCTCCCTTCTCTCACTCCACGCTTCGACCTTTGACGTATTGCTCCCACATCTTGGCCACAGCAGCACTCAGCATGGCGGAATGGGAATCCCTTGTAGCTGGCTGGGGTTCATCGTTCTTGTCGTCCGTGGCATTGCGGGAGTGGTTATACTCCGCACCATTCCTCAGGCCGTGGAGAAGGTCGGTCTTCTCCGACCGTACCGCTCCATCTCATTGCTCTTCCCGGGCCTCTACTCCATTACACCACTTCTAGCTGCCCTCGTCGCATGCTCACCGATATTTACCGCATTAATTTCAACCGTTGCGATCTTTGTCAAGCACGCCCTAACTGGTGGTGCGTCCGTGCTTGTTGCACTACTCATGCTCAACGCAACGCCAGACGCTTTCTCGGCGGGCACAGTCATTGGGCTCATGCAAGTCGCAAGTTTGTTTAAAGCCCTAGCAGTAGCAGTCAGCGGAGCAAGCTTCTACCTCAGCAGCGACTTTAGCGTCGCAACAACTAATTATGCGCTCTGGACTATCTTAGCTCTCTTTGGAGCCGTGGGTGCGGCATTGGCGTGGTTTGTGAGGGAGAGACCTAGTGTTGAGAGGGACTTCCCCAGCGAGGTTCTGTGCTGGGAAACGTGCTTTGATGCTGAGAGGAACCCAGAGGCGTAACGCGTCGAAATAACTTTGCTAGCCGTGAGGGCTAAGCCATGATGCGGAATGAGTTTTCCGGGGAGGAAAAGTGATCGAGTCATTTAGTTAGTGGTGTTGGGAAGTTTTGCAGTCGTGGATGAATTTCTTATGTCTTTTGTTTAGTCGTAGTCGTGTTGTGTGCCATTGGCGATAGCCATCTCCTAGCTGAAGTATTTTTGAACTATGGTCTTATTCGATTGGCTGCGTGAACATGTGAAACAGCACCCTGGCATTGTGGTGAAGTTGTGGCTAATCAGGCGGATTGTTTGGAAGCCAAGCGGCGTGAATGTTTCCTTTGTTCCAGAAGTGCGTAGATTGCATTAAATAAAATGATGAAGCTCCTCGTGCGGTGCGTCTGTTGGCCGAGGCTCGGCAACGTCAAGTGTCAACACAAGAAAAGCTCCGCTTGGATGCCCCTGCATAACGCTGCGTCACGTCCTTCCAGGAGCTCTCCACCGGCCGATTCTACACACATTTCGCCTCCCTGTTTCACCAGGGAGCCGCGTTTCTTTCGACAACACTCCCTTTTCTGTTTACCTTTTCTTCCGTCCAACTACCCAGCTACTCAACTGCTCTCAACTTTTACTTTTCCCCGCCAAATCCACTATTCTACCACCAGCACACCAAGCAGCCTTCTGATTCGATACTTGTCCTTCACCCAATATACTTTTACAGCCTCGCGCGTCGCATCATGTCGCTCAGCGCGAAATATCAGCAGTTCTTAGCCAAACCCTCCACAGCTGTGCTTGCGGAAAAGGCGTCTATACACTACATCACGACGCTTACGACTATAAATGAACCCGCAGCCATTATCAAGCACCTCTCAGCGCAAGCGAAGCAGCTGGAAAAGAAGAGCGAGAAGCTCTTAAGCGCGATTGAGAGCAGCAATGGCCTTTGCCTAGACGTAGAGACAACTCTAGAGTTCACCTCCGGTGGCGGCGCTTTTTTGCCAGGACTAGACGACAACTTTCTTGCTGACAGGACTGTAACCTTCCCGGTGGTACGTTTGACAGACGTAGCTTGGACTCTAGAGGAACAATCTAACAGCCTCTATCCTAACAGGTCCACATCGTCCAGTTTGATGACCAGCAGAAAATCACCCAAGTCCGTCTCTACTGGGATCAAGGCTCTCTCCTCAAGCAGATCGATGTGATCGGTGCGCGCGCGCGCAATTGGCCGATTCGCGACGGCAAGGACCAGGCGCGTCTCATTGCTTCCAGCTCGTCATTTATGACACACCCTCCTTCCACCACATCATCGCGACGATCCACAGCGTCCCGCGATCCAAATGAGGTCACCACCACGGGTCGTCCGACGTCCAGCAGGAGCTCGATCAGTGCCACAGGTGACCCGCACGCAAGCCTGTCATTATTCCAACCGCGCGACATCAACCAAGAAACTTCCTTCCCCCGACCCATTGCACCCCGCGCACAGTCAGCGAAACCACCGCCACGAGACTACTCGGAGCTCTTCGCGGGTGAGGGCCCAGAGCCACCTACGCCTTCTGTCGCTAGCCCATCTCCACAGAAGAATGGCATACCTGTGAAAGCGGGAGGCGGTAAGAATTTCATTGGCAACCGGTTGTTCGAAGAGACTGAGGAAGAGGAGCCGCTGAAATCTCCCGCCAGCGTTAAGACAAATGCAAAGAAGTACAACCACTTTGAGTTCGGTGACGGAAATGATGATCAGGCTACACTCAAAGTACAGGAGACGGCGCACTCGACAAAGTCTAAGCACATGTCGCAATGGGACTTTGAAGACTTCGTCACGCCCGAGAAGCCTGGCACGAAGGTGCTTGGGCAGGCCGTCCGACACTTTGGGTGGAGCGACGACGAGGTCGGTCCTTGTGTTCATTTCGAGGTTTCTTCTCTTCTCTTCTATCTTCTCTGGGAATGGCCGAAGGCTAACCTGTGTTTTCAATTTATAGGATGAAGGCTCTCCCGTCCACCGTCCCATTGTGCATCAAGCTCGCCCAGACGCGGATACCCACTTTGAATTTGTTGACGACGGCACGCCGACGGCGGATCGCAAGAAGAATGTCTCTGCCAAAGGTCGTCTGCACAACGCAGGCCTAGGTCTCTATAAAGATCACGTCCTGCATTCCACCTCGGACGACGAGAACGAGAGTGAAGCTTCAAAGGGCGATGACAAGCGTCCTCTAGGCAATGTCACTATGGCCATCAATAATGAGAACCGCAAGAAGAATTTCGGCAGCCAGTGGGAGATGACGGATGCGAGCCCCAACCCAGCAAGGACTGTGAATAGCGGCGACGAAAACGGAAACGGCAATGCGAGACATATCCCCGAAGATCGCAAGAAGGCCCTCAAAGGGCTTGACCCGCACTGGGGGCTCTATGAAAACTCCCCCGAGCAGTCAAAGAAGGAGAACGTGAACGGAGGTAGGGGCATCAAGACTAGCGGAGACGGCATGGGTGGACGCAAGGGCGCAGCCGAAGGTTGGAGTATCGGGAACGAGGGCGATGATTACCAGGGCGTACGGCCCAGGGGTGGTGCTAAAGAGCCCGAGAGCAAGAGTAGTTTCTGGGATTTCTGAGTCTAGGGAATAGGATAGTGAGAGTGTTGACGATATCCTTTCACGAGTCATGGGTGTTATGACTGAGCTAAGTCTTTGTTTCTACGGCATCTCCTTTTCCAAATTGTCTTCTTTCTACTTACCTACTTTCTTGGCGGTCCTGTTGCGTTATATTTAGCGGCGACCTCTCCTCACATGGAGACCAGACAAATATGCCCTGTGTGAATGGATAGCGGGGTACTTTGTATCTTTTTGGAGAGAATCGTGACGGGGCTCGCTGGGTTTAGGGTTAATTGGCTCGGCTCGGCCACGGATGGATCTCGTTCTTGTAGCTCTTTCCCATTAATTCCTATGGGTTGTTGGATCATATTTACGCCGTTACGGCTCCTCGCTTCCCTTCTAAGCTTCGTGTATATTCCTTTGTAGCGAGTACTTTGGTTTTGGATGTACTTCTTGCAGTGGTTTATGTGATTGACAGCAGACCGCTCACTTATCCTCGCTAGCACGGACACTGCTGCAGAACTCGATACCCTTATCACTGTTTCTTTGGCAGCACCGGCAGATGACCATCGTTGTACCTCCTCCTTGTCTCTCTTCAATTCATAGACTTCAAATGCCTCCCCGCTATTCTGGATTTTTTTTGGCTTATCTACTCCATCCGTATATAAATTTAGCCAAGCCGCCTACGGCGGTCTAAATGCGTACGGTAAATGGGATGAAGAATGAGAAGTAATAGAAGGGGGAATGATAGATGAAGGCACCTAGAAGCAGAAGTCGGGGTAGAGGCAGAAGAATAGTAGTTAAATAAGGAGCAGCTAGGGGAGAAGCAGGAGGAATATATAAAGAAATAGATGATAGAAAAGGAGACGAAGAACAAAGGCGAGAAGGGTATAGAGGCTGATGAAATTACCCAGACAGGTACTTTTTCACACGAATCAAAAAGAAGCTCAAAAACTTTAGTTCAGATTAGAAAAAGATATTTTCTAAATTATAATTTAACATTGCCATTACAAACCTCTTGAAGAACTGCGGTCCATCTTTTGATCGTCGTACCACGGAATACGTTGGATATCAGTACTTGGACCCCACTGAAGGAGAGCCTTCAATCCAGATCCCAGGCTGTCCAAATACAAGAAAATGAAAATGAAAATTCTATAAAGCAACTAAATAGAAACTTAAAATCTAATAGAGGTGAGGGGGACGCAAAGAGTGATTTGGTTTCCTATTTTCACAGGACACATACTTTTGATATGCCTCTGAAGATTATCAGAAAACCCTTATTGGATTCAACCTCGCACAACCTCCCAGTCTACCAGGCTCCCAGCATCCCCATCAGCCGTAGACTCCGTCACATCATAAAGACTCGCAGAAGACCTGTTCTGTCTTTGCCAAAAATCTCTTTTTGCAAATGAGACCGATGGCATGAATTTACCGTAGCCAGGAGGTTCGAAGCATCGGGCTGACACTTGGCGCTAATATATCTCATATAGCAATTAGATCAGTCGACGCCTTGCTAGATATGCGAGTTCTCATCCTTCGTGTCTAAACATCCGCCTTAATTGTTCACTCGACAGGCGCCTGCATGTGGCATCCGGCAATAGATATCTAAAGGGCCCAGGTCGGCCGCTGAGAGTCCAGTACTACGAGTGAGTTGAGGATATATAACTTCCTACTGGTGCCCTAACTGACTCTTCATCGTATTCTGGTATTACACCTCTGATTATCGCGTGCGCCCCAATCTCCTGTGTGCTATGATGGCGGGTCGTTGATAAACTTCAAGCCCCGGTATATCGGAGAATGGAATGGTTCTCTGTTATATTTAGCTGACCTGCGACTTGGAACATTTGGGTAGAAATTTTGCCATGGGTTTTCATCCTATTTTCCCTTGGGACTCCAGAGGCGATGCCGTGTAAATGCACTGCTGTTACAGTCCTAATTCATACGATAGGGTTAGAGCTGACGGGATGCGTGGCGGTGAAGTCTTTGCACTGTCGCCTAAAGCATTGTGAGATCTAAACCCCCACCCTCACTACGATGTTAGCGTCTTCGAGGCGTTGAGCGACGCCTCGTAAATTGTGTTGTTGGAGTTACTGCCAGCAAATGCTATACCAATAAAGGACGTCTCGGTCTTTCTTGCAGCCATCGAGTGGTGGTATAGCGAACATCTTTTCCCAGAGCTAAAGAGCGGTGCAAGAGAGCAGGTACAAATAATAGGCATCTAAATCACGGCTCTGTCAATTGTGGTGGCGGATTCTCCGGGGTTCTACTTCACGAAGTTCGTCGAGATTGATAGTGCCAGTCCTTAGAGTAGGACGTCAAGGATCCGCTATTTGGAATACTTGTCCGGTCTTTCTTCTCTACGGGAAAGAGAAGCGGAAGCAGATAATATCCAATATCGTGATCGTTGAAGACCACCTGCATGACGATTCACTATGTTAGCATGGACCTATCCAGGGTCACAACTGTGTGGCTGAGGGAAGACAACTTACGTTTTAAACATCCGGGCTTGAACAAAAAGAACAGGGAAGAGCAGCCAGCTAATCCTTGACCAACGAAACGGTAGACGTGAAACTAGCAATGAAACAGTTTTAGTAACAGTAAAAAATAGCAAAAAGCCTAGATTTGCTGGATTAAGGCGCCACGGGAGTCTCCAGCCGCCTGTCACCAGAGCTACCTACTAGGGATACATGAGTGAAGCATACTTTTTGATCTCAAGCAGAAGAAGGGCTATGGTCAGCCGTGTATCCATCCCTCCACCCACCCACCCACCCATCTATTCACTCCCTCGATCCGCCCTTCCACCCTTACGCAGTAAGGTATAATGGGCACACGTAAGACTTTAGAAATCAGCAACGAGCATTGCAGCCAAAAACAGGAAACGACAAGGAGAAATCGAGGCTGTAGCAGCAAAGCGCCAATGACCATGACATGATGTAGACATGAAAGAGTACGTAGCGAGCTGAAATCTGAACCCATGTTGGGTATCCAGGCGCGCCGGCGAGGAATGTGCAACCGTGAACAAAATCCCTCCATCCTGCAGCCGCAAACCCCTCGCCTCTGGGTTATGATAAGAGACGAAGGAAATGTCATGCAAGCAAAATCCCGATGAGGCCGCCGAGACCGGATATAAGCGCAACAACCGAGATACCGTTCGTGATACAAGGAAAAAATTATCGCCGTATCGGACATGTGAGATCTTTTGTAGAGGAATATGTATGTAAAGGGCTGGTGTAGGTTCGTCAAACATGTGGAGGCAGAAGCCGATAGTGTTAGTGTACAGAAAAGTCCCGGAAGGACCTCTGGGACGCCCCAGAATGTTTCAGAATCTGTAAGACGCTTAGCGATGATCGTAGGGCCGTGCCCCCGCGAATTCGACGCCCTGCATTGCAGCCGAGGGTGGAGGTGGCACCCATTGCGTCGGCTGTTGGAGAGGGGGTAAAATGTTGGTCGCATTCGTCGGTGTTTGTGCATGCTGTTGAGCGAGCATACCGGTCATACTACCATAAATGTGTGGGCTGTTAGGTTCGACGCGTCTGAGGTGTTGCCACACGGTATGCAATTCGCTGCGGAGGAGCTCATTTTCTTCCTGGGCCCTCCTGCAGAATTCGGCGTCTGGTCGAAGACGAGCATTCTCCGCTCGGGCAGCCTCATGAGCCCTCCCAAGGGTCTTGATATATTCAATGGCTGCAAAAAGAGCTGTTAGCACCTGCAATAACGCTACGAGTCATGTAGTAACGTACACTTGGTTAGGATCTCCCACTTGCTGGACTTGCTACCAGGCGAATTTGGCAGTATCCCGTTCAACTCGTCGAATAGTTGTTTCATCTCACTTCTCCGTTTCCTCTCAGCCATCTTGTGGCTGACACGCAGTTCTGGAGTTCTACTATAATTCCCACTTCCAGGTGTCGCCGGGTGTTCACCGCTCTGGAGACTTGTGACATTACGATGTTGCATGGAATGATGATGAGTAGTGGGTATGTCTGAATGAGCGTCAGTGCAGAGTTCATTGAACTGAAATTCGGGAGACGTGCCGTCGTCAAATCTTTTCTGACCAGATGGTAGGCCAGGCTCTGCAGCGAAAATGCTACTGTTGACTGACGTGGCGAAGCTGTTCTGGCGGGACGGAATTGATCGCTCAATACTTGAGCCTCCACTGCTTGATGCTCGCCTATCTTCAGGGTCTGCCTCGGCTGGAAACGCCCATGCAAAACCTTTCGTCGGGGCAGCAGCCATAGGATCGGGCATTCCAGATACACTTCTTGGATTTGGATTGATGACTGGCGCCCTTCGAGGTGGGTGGTTGGCTCGTGAACCTGCTCTCGGGCCCAATGGGGATAATGGTGATGTTCCATTGGGTCTCTGTTCATTGGTGATACCGCGCTGTTGTTGGAGGTTTGATACGAGGGACACCCTAGAGGCATTTTGGCTGTCATAAGGAGAGGATGGGCTGATGGCTAGGTGACCCATCCCTGCGTTCATACGGCTGTCAACACTGCTTCGACGGGAATCAAAATGAGAAGTATTCTCGAGGCTGACACGGTTGTCAAATCCTTGATTGAGTGAAGGTAGTGCATTTCCCTGAGTTTGGTATTAGTCTTGTGAATTCTACTACAGCCAGGTCGTGTACCTGTTGGGTGGGGTATCTCGCTGACTGCGGTGTGTCAGGGACGGAGTTTCGGGATGGACAATCTTCAGCATTTAGTATAGTTTGTAACTGAAGGCCCATGGTATTTGAGACGCCCGATGAGTCTATTACAGGAAATGTTAACATGGAAATCTACAGTATTTGGAATGGATGGTGAAGATAAAGAAAGCAGCGAGGGTCTTGAGATTTTGTTCTGAAGTCTCGCGTTTGCATAGCATTTAACAAACAGTAATGAATATGAGCGAAATAATAGGGGGGAAACGAAACAGATCCGAGAGGGGCAGGGGAGCGGGCTTACGTTTACTCTGAGGTATCGACCAATTGCCCGAGTCTCGTGCCTCTGATGGCTGTCTTAATCTGACTGGTGACTGTTCTGGATGGGCCAAGGTTCCAGTCAAGGAGGCAATTGAGGGGAGCGCTTGGCTTTGAGACAAGGGCGCTGGGGGCCGCCTGTCTTGGGAAACAGCATCCATCTTGGCTGATAAAAATTCGTTGCCCGCCTTTGCGTTACGGAATGGCCGGCTGGAGTTTTTCGGTGAGAAGCAACGGGGTGGGTTTTGGCTTGCGCTGGTGATGCAGGAAAAACTTGAAAACGAAACACCACACTTTACGATGAAGATTCCACAAACTAGTCCTCAATCTCGTGGATCGTGGCGAGTGAACCTAAGACTTTAGAGAACACGGTGAAGAGAGTGAGTATCGTAGACTGACAATTATCATTAGCCTCGGGATAAACAAATTTAAGGATGGCCAGACGAAAATCTGATAAAAACTTGACCAAAAAAAGATATGGGGCACGGGCTGCTGCCAAGGCAAGAACTCACGTATTAGGTGGGGCATGAAATGTGAAATGCCAAGAATCTCTACTTTTTGAGGTCAATCGCACGAGAACTCAGATGACTAGATGTTTTTTTTTATGAGAGGCGATTGCTTGAAGCTTGCGGTAGCAGATCAGGCCAAAGAAAGAAAGCCAGGAAACCTCCTAGGATACAAGCATCGAAGTAAAGAGTGGACCTAGCAGCCAAAACGGAAGTGGCTGCAGTCTTCTCAAGAGCGAGCGCGGCCTGAACGGGGGAGCGCGCAGGGCTGGCGTATGCTCGATGATTAACAAGAGTACAGCGCTGGTGGTGGTGGTGATGGTGGTGGTTGTCGTCGACCTAGGGCAGAAGGCAAACTTTCCTCGGCGAATAAGGCGCAGAGTGAGGCGCGTCAGTAGCTAATACGCAGGAATTGACCTAAGAGGATGCGAAAAAAAATTAGGTCGAGCAGCTTTGGCGTGGCACCTCGACGGTTGCAAGTCGACAGAGCCAGAACTAACAGCGGGCACGGGCAACGCGCCTTTGGAAGGGCTTCGGCAGGGTCGTGGGCGATGGCAGGTCTGGGAGGCAAGCAGCAGTCAGCGGAGCAGCGACACAGAGAACGTCCGCGTCGAGGACATGATCTGTCGAGTGTTGGCTGGAGGGACGGCCGGTCGCAGTCTTTTCTTTCGCTCGCAGGCCGGCTGAATCGAGCAAACGAGCGAGCGTGCCTTGCATAGACGACTGAGACTGACCCGAGTGAGCGGATGGGAGGACAATTGATGGGTGGAGCGGTGGTTGAGTCGAGCGTGTAACTATTTTTCAGCGTCCAAGGGTTCGACGTTGTTCAGGTTGTCCGTCGAGGGTTGAGAGTCGGATTTGCAGCTGCGGCGCCCTGGTTCGAGTGCAGGACTAACAGGACTAATTGGCAGGGAAGCCGGCCAGAAGCAAACCATCTCCCGTCGTCAGCACGTGGGAAATCGTTCAATCAAGGTTTCGTGTATCTTAGTGAGGGTTAGGCGATCTGCCAATTAACACGACACATGGCAACTGTCGCCCTGCAAAAAGGCTACAAAGACCTCATGGCAATGCTGCTCGCTGCTGCTGCTGCTGCTGCTGATGAACGCCCTCACGCGCTGCCCGTCCCAAGACCCCAGAGTTCCCGTGCTGCACTGTGCTGTCCGCTTCTAGCCCTCCAGCCCGCCACGCCCTGCCAGCCTGGCCTCGCGCGGTTCCCTGCCTTTAGCCATCTTCATATCGCTGTTCCGCCATGCACGCCATTTCGACCACCGAAGGATCCCCCGGTCCGGGTTTTTGCCTTCGTGCGCCCCAGCCCATCCTGCCAGGGTTGCACCCCGGGGCAGCGCAATTCGCTGCCCGCTAAGACGTGCCGTTCAAAGCCTTTCTGTCCTGGCCCGGACGCCTCGTGGCTCCCGCCCGCTACAGGTCCCACACATGCGGAGCACCCGCTTCCTTGCCTCTGCCTGACCTGCCTGTTTGGCCGTGGTGGACAGGCGTCGCCCAGTGTCGTCGCTATATCGCAGCCGATCGTCATCAAACGCCTGGTTTTTTCTCGTCGTATCGTGCTGCTGCACTGCCCCTTCGCACCAGCCCACCAGAGCGGAAGCTCGATCTCGATGGCCAGCGACTTCCCCATCGACCATCGACTCCCCACACGCCCCCCTGAGCCTCCTAGCATGGTCGGGAGTTTATCTGACCGGACTTTTGCCAAAACTGACCTGGACACACAGCCTCTTTTGCCCTGCCCTCAGGGTTTAATGCCATGGGCCTGTGGGCGCCGCTTGCCCAGCTGGGCCACGGGGCAATTGGGTTGCTTGTCGGAAGGCTGCTGACTCTGGACAAAGCCCGCGAGGGAGCACCTGGTTTGCTGGTTGTGCTGGTTGTGCACATGTGTATTGGAAACCATCTCCATCGCGGCCATGGGTAGCAGATGGGCCAGCAGCAACCCTTGTTTAAGGTTTCACTGAGCCGCTGTCTTTGTGTTTTGTTTAGACGACACAGCTGCGCAGGCTCTGCCCCGCGCCCTGTTCCACCAATCGCACATGACTCGACCACCACCGCCGCACGGAAGGGAGCGAACGACTCGCACAATCTGGAGTCGCCGCGGCGTAGCAATAGCAGCTATTCTACGAGTCCGTCGCCTTGCCGACTGGCCGCCACCTCCATGCCAGGGAGGGAGTACCGCAGTTTCCCAACTCACGTTGGACGTGACACTGCAGGCGTAAATAGGCGCACACCAGCCGCCCGCCCTCAAGCCCGCTCAAGCTGCGCGGGCGGTTCCGACAATATTCATGCCTTCAAGTCTGACCGTCCTGAGGTTGTCCCTAATCACCACAGCACCCAATCGGAAACAGCTGGGAAGGTCGAGTCGCACAGACGCAGACCGTCGCGTACCCGTCGCTTCTCACCATCTTCTTGGCTAGCTGCCGCTGCACGCCATTCCTAAATCCTCTCGCCTTGCCCCAGGTCTCAAGCACTCCTGAATACAAAGAATCTTGGTGCTCGCAGAGTGTCTCTCACAGATCTTGGTGCAACGGGGCTGTGCCGCTTCCAAGAGTCACCGCTCAAATTGACACATTGTGGCTTCTTTCACGCGACTTTCCATAATCATAACCATGATCCCCAGTTGCTGGTCAATGTCAGCATCCGCGCGTATGATGACGAAGATCCGTTAACATTTGCTCCTCGGACTTTAAGCATTACGGGGCGTCGTTTATCAGTAGGGAAGGAATGAAAAGCAATTACTTCGCTTCAAACCCCAGCCCCTTCAAGCCACTATCGGTTGCACAAGGCACGTCTCCCTTTTAGTCAGCAGCATAACGATAAAAACCGCATATCGCTTGCCCCATTTCATCCCCACAAGAAGGAATTAAACCTCTGCACTTCCACGTTAGTCGCTCATCTCCACCATCGTACCCTCCCAGGCCCCGCTCCGGCCGATCTGCGCCACCACAGGTGCCCGCAGCCCGAAACCACATGCTCGACGTGAACTAGATCATACCGCAACGCACATGGCTTGTCGGGCACACTACCAGCTTCGAGCGATTCATTCGGGCCGAGGCGCGCCACCAATCCCGATAACCCGGGTTGCGAATAGAATGGTGTTGCGTTAGGCGCCAGAGGGACTGTTTCCGTCAAAATCATGCAGCGTGGCCTCTCATCTCGCGATTTGCCGCACGGTACCGAAATTAATTCCCGCATCTGACTTTGTCTATTTATGAAGTAATACGTACCTTCCAATGTTGTCTTTTGCGTATGAAACCTATCTTGATACCATTATGACACTGCCGTCGATCGCTATTGAAGTGTTTGGCAAGACTCGGGCATGGAGAAACGCGAGGTTGTGGAGCTCATTTTTGCCAGTGCTATTGGTAACCATACTATGATATCCCATTTCCTGTACACCCTGTGGCTTGGCACCGGGTTCGGTGTATTTTGAGCTCGTGTGGATATTTCTATATCCCGCCAATGGCGTCTGTTATTGCACATGAGTGTTCCCGTGTTGCATGAGCTCGCGACGCCGAAATTTCAAATTAAAAGGACTATCCCTTAACCCGTCAGCGCCCATCTCTTGTCGATAAAGATTCGCTATTATTATTGATTGGGTATTTTATATTTACCCAACCACTCCGATTGGACTAATTTTTATCGATAAGAGAAGGACCAATTTTGACGGGTTAAGGCGTTTGTCTCAGCATGCTTTTGGTTCAATGGATGCATAGATTTTTGAACGCCTCCAAGAATGCATGGACAACTCCTTACTCTAATTTCTCATCGAAAAAAAATATCACCCACTTTGGTGACTAGTTCTGTTCAACCAATCCTTACCACAAACTCACGTTCACCTCGACTTCTAGGTAACGCCAGTACCCTGAGCAACTTGATCTCTATTTAGGCAGAATTGCTATTCTTAGTCGTTATAGCACTGTCAATATAGCATGTTGCTGTACTACTTTTCAATGGTCGCCCGTCGCCCGGCTGACATTTTCACGCAAGCAACTACCATTTGCTGCTCTGTAGCCAAATACTGACGCAGAGTTCACACGTTGTGGTGTCGCTCCTGATGGACAGCGGCGATCTGGTGTCTGCCGTGTTTCCACTCAATCGGAAGACGCTCTTTGGCGTTGCTTCGAGGGACCTTACTGATCCCATGCTGCCATGCATGACACTAAACTCCAGGCAAACTAGCTAGGAGGCATTCGCTTACGCAGTGGACGTCTTTAGGCAAGCATGTCCTGTTTGCTAGTATTTGAAGCCTTGCGCTAGCTATGAAAGATCCTCGCCCCATCTAGGTACTGCGAATGATTTATGATCGGGGTTCCATAATCCCAACCACATGTTGTTGAAAACCCGTTAGCGATTCATGTAGCTGCCACACACAAGTCGTGATCCCCTATATTCTGGTTTATGTAAACAGAACTTCCAATTACGATCTACATTGCAACTCAATAGGCCGATTGGTTAAAGATCCCGCCCTATGCAAGAACCTACCAGATAGGGAGCAGATCTCACCATACAATAGAGATATATGTGAGAATGGATTATGTTTCGACGCCAATTTTCCGTAATTTTATTGGGAGAGTTCCTAAAAGATGACCTGCAAAGCTTACATTGTTGATCTTCAGGGTGTAGGTTCGGCATCACCGAGATAACTGAGACATTGCCTGTGAGCTGACTCCTGAAGGATTTCCATTCCGCAACTAGAAACCCCCAAATTATTACAGTTCTGAGGGCCGTGGAGGCCTGGATTCGTCTCAGATATCTCGGTTCAGCAGGTGCTTTCGGAGTTGGATTAAAATAGGGAGCGCTAGATGGATGGGGTACTAACAACCTTCAAAGTTAACAGAAAGGGAAAGGCAAGCCACTGATATGTTCGGCACAACACTTCGAAGATGTTTGCAGAAGACTAAGACTCAATGCATGTCGTGAGGGTTGAGGGATTGCTATCGTCTGCTGCAATTCCGCATCGGGAAATCCGAAATGCCATTAAGGCCCGTGCACTGCGGGGCTGTTCTTTGGCGTCAGGCACCGAAAATATCACCTGCAAAACCACAAGCAACCATTCTCTCTCTAGAGTTAACGCTGTTCTCTCTTCATAGTCCATGAACCCTATCGATAAATGTCTCCGGAAGTCTTACTGGAAGCCCAATCCCCGCCTCCCTCCATATCACCTTCACCCTTCCTCGCCCTCCCCCGCGAACTGCGCGATCAGATATACAACCATGTCTTCAGCATCCCAGATAATCGCCCATCCCATGCTCTGCGGATTGAACGTCCCGATATTGAGCACTTCAATGCAACCCCTGCCTCCATTCTCGCCATTCTACACCATGGATATATTCTGCTTAATCGTTCCACAGCAGCGGAAGCCCTCGAAGCGCTCTTCAAAAACCACACAGTCTTCTTCAGTTGCGGGCCATATGTGCTCAAGGAAATACTCGGTCAGATATTAGCTGGGGGTAGTGGAGAAGGCAAAAGATGGTTCACCTGGCTGAAGAGGGTCGAAATAGATTGGGTCACTCTTCCAATAGCATTACGAAGACCGCCTCCACGCCGACGTAGAACACCTCCCTGGCGTCAGGACTATAGGCCGCAGATCGATGAGGGTGACTATGACTGCATGCCAGACTATGAGGACTCTAGGGACTCAGAAAACTGCGGAGGCTCCGATTCCAACACCTACGGCCCTGCTAGCAGATATTTATGGCAAGGACAAGACCATACCAACGTGTCTTCATCCTACAATGACCCTTTCGGCTTCTCGTCCCATTACCCTTTCTCAGACGACCTCTCCGAGGACTTCGTCAACGACTTCTCAGACACCCCCTTCACCGATCCCCTCGCCGATCCCTCCAGCTACCCATATGCTTTCGATAACCACCGTTGGAGCGCCTATGAAGCGCTTTCTCGGCTTGAGCACACCGAAATTAAGCCATTGTTCAACTTCCTTTCCACAGCTCCGTTGAATCTCACCAAAATAACGCTTCCGCTCTACTTCCTCTCTCGATCGAGCGCACGCTGGCAGTCTCGTTTCCAGCGCCGGGCTTCCGAAGCGTCTGCAATTCCACCCGACATCAACTACTGGGTCAGGATGTGCATACATGGTGTGCTTATGCTGCTTAAGGAGCCATCTGCATTACGGGAGCTCTGTATCCGCTATATGCCGTATGATATCTGGGCCTCGCTCGAGCCGACTGATGATCTAGCTAAGATAGAGAAGAATGGATTCTGGAATAGTGATGACGGGACAGAGGGAGAGCGCGAGGCTTTCAAAGCCGTGCTAGCCGGGTTAGTAGAGAGAGGAGTGGAGTTAAGACCTGAGGATGTGGATGTGAATCTGAGGCTTGTGAAGTGGACGGCTGAGGAGACAAGTGGGGAGCAGATAGGGGATGAGCTAGAGGTTTTGATGAGGAGATTGAGGCAGTAAGGGATGGAGACATGTAGATAATTGTTAAATGGGTCGTGGATGAGTGCGTGAAATTCTACAATCTGAAGGGTGCGAAGTTGTCTGCTTTGGGAGGACGATGTGAGTTTGTAAGATCTATGACTGGAGGCTAGGCAGGAATCAGTGTAAAAATTCTATCAATCTCAAATCCTTGGAGCAACAGTAATATGAGATTTCTGTGGCTGCTGCATATGTAGGACATTGTTGCACTGTGCTAAAATGAAGCAAGCTCGACCCAAATGCAACAACACAACTCATTAGGATTTGGTCAAGCATCCCTGGACTTTTTCTTAAACGCTCTCATACTGTTGGTTAGGCAAGAGGAAGATCTTTAGGCTTAATAATAGATTTATTTACTAACATTCGCAAAGTTTCCGTTCCCTAGGATGACCCTACACCATGCCGCGAACCTTCAGAGCCGAGGGTTTTGGCTGGTGACGAACTCCAAACCTGGAGCCTCTTTGGCACTACGTATCAGTCTAGCCACCTTCGCTTTGGGATGTTCGACTAAGGAGAAAGGAGCCTGTTCTTGGTTTTAGTGAGATTGGTTGACCATATTAGCCATCCAGGCGGATTCTCTCATTACCCCGCGTTCAAACATATGTCAACCATGCCGCCGCTGCTGAGACATTCCCAAGGTCAAGATCGCTGAGAAGCATGGTATCATCTATCGAAAACAAATTCTTCAATTCTCCATTGTTTAAACATCCTAACTAACTATCGGCGCTAGGTTAAAGGGCTCATGTAAACAATTTCGAAAAAAGCGCGATGTGTTTGCGCTGGTTTATTACATCATACCCGCAGAGCCACTACTTATCTCAACTTATTGTTAAGGCCACTGCCATCTACATGGACCCCCGCCGTTTTTGCTGCGGTCATGGTCGTGCCGGGAGGTGCGGGTTTGATCATCGTAGTCCACGAACCATCACCCACCCCCGGTATATTAATCACCTTTTGTGGTGACCTTGTAAGTGGTTGCATATTTGACTGCCCAGTTATGCCTAAGAAAGAAGTGAGATCAATAGATGAAAGGGTTTCCTGTAGATAGTACGTTAGCTGAGTTGTTAAAACCCTTTCTTTTAACGGGCTGACTCACCGAACCGGTCCAAAAATATGAGCAAACAGGGTATCCTAGGATGTTCGATTCAGCAGCAGTCGTTCGCTTGCAAGATATATTCCCGTTGTACTGGCACTCGGAAAAAAGGGAATATACGGGAGGTTGACATACGCATGATGCATATGATAAGCTGGAGGTGGGCAGATATTTCAGCGAGCATTTATTGGTCTCATAATCACCGCTGATGCAGCTTTTTTGTAACCGAGCGCAGGCCCCGAAATCATATGATGCTGTAATTGTAGGAAGGGCAGGCGTAGTCATAGAAGAGCTGATGCGTTGGTCACAGGTCGAGTGCCACTGCCTGATCTTGTTGTCGAACTGAGGGTCGAACATGTGAGTTTCGAGACATTGCCTTACGTCCCTTTCGCAGCTGAGGGAAGAAGTCAGCCTATTTTTCTCTTTGCACAAATCAAAGCATCTTTCAGCTGTCATTTCTGTTGCTCCACGATCTGAGAACAAGACGAGGCTGAACTGATAGGAGAAGGCAGTTTACTCGTAGAATGAGGAGAGCATCTCCTGGGTGCAATAGCAATCGAGCTTCCCCTCGTCTGAGCTCTTTCCTCCACATTCATCCTCCTTGTCAGTCATCGCAATGCATCCTGAAAGCTCCTTCAAGTGGGCCGACGGGAGACACCATTCAGCCGGGGGGACGAATCCCGCCTTCGTGACGGTACAGAGAGTGGTGAGTAACAAAAGATACACACGAAAAGTTATCATCATAAAAATACTCTTGAGCGAGATGCCTTCTCAATCACCTGGTAAGGGGAAAGATAAGGTCAAGTTTTATGATCTTCCCATCTACTCATGTATACCAAGGCTGCTTTTATCGAAACCCGCGGTTGCTTTTGGAAATCTGAAGCGATGTACTACCTTGGCTGAGACATCTGGGCATGCTGGGCAATAGGCCACGCAAACAAAACAGAAGGTTCATTGGCTTTCCTCAAACTTATACCCAGGGCCAGAACAGTACCGCACGTTTCTCGGGTGATTCGACTGGTCCCGCACCGCGCTCAAAACGGCGACCTTCCCTTCTCGTCCCTTCCCAGCACTCCCATTCGTAAGGCGTATTCACCGGATGCAATGCCCCATTATGGCCCCACCGTGGAAAGCAAAATCCTTCGTCTTCTCCTCAATCCGATGCCGACCCACGGGTATGTCGCCAAGGCCGGCTGGGACCCTAAGGCCGTCTGCCACAAATCTAAGAGTTATTAATGCGTCTGCCTGGATATGCCACTGCTGGTCTCTGAAATACCGCTTTCCCGAGTTTCCACGTTAGTCAGGTTTTTGAGATTCGAAATGGCTCACAATAATCCTAATGGATTGAGGCGAAATAGTTCCAATTCAGGATCTTATAGCTTATCCCTACCAGTAACACCCCAGCCTACTGCAAGAACGCTGCTGCAGCCGTCGGGGAGCTCCAACCAAAATTACCTCTCGATCAGCACTACCGATGGCATTTCAAATGGCTCTATAGCATCATTCGAAAGTTCTGCCCCATTGCTAAGACCTCAACCAACAATGTCTGCGCGGACGTCAAATGCCCAGGATCAAAGTATCGAGCCGAGATCAGCTACACCGCCTGTCGCTTCGCATTTGGATGAAGGAAGTCAAGACGCAAGACGTTCACCAGTATCAGATCACATCCCCCTTCGAACGATCGGGAGGACGGGAACTCCTCTATCTACTGCCCCTCCGCCAGCAATGGGAAATGAAGGACAGGCAAACCCATCCCAGCCAACACCCCCAGCGTCTATACAAACGGCTCAAAATCTGTGGAAAGAGTGGAGGTCCAGCAAAATTCAATGGCGCTGGTTATCAATATTGCTATGCATAGTCGTATCATTCATTGCTGTTATAGCTGTTCTTGAAGTTGTCTCTAGAAGGAGATCGGGATTCGTCCGGCAGGGCAAGGCCCCAGCATTCTTAGCCGCTCATCCAGCGCTAGAGAAAGCTCTCTGGGAACAAGGCATTTTGTATACCGCATTCCCTGCCTTTATCATGACAATATACCGAACAATGTGGGAGTCGACAGTCACGGCTTTCGCAGACAGACAGCCCTATGTAGACCTGAAAAAAGAAGGAGGGCGACCTCCGCGGTCTACGATTATGTTAGATTACAAAGCCGAGTCGTTTTTTCACGGCTGGATAGTAGCCATCCAGAATAAGCATCTCCTCTTGGCTGCATGCATGCTCTCCTCAGTAGTTCTGACCCTTTTCATCGTACCGCTAACGTCATTCCTTTTCACCACTTCTTCTTTTACATCAAATACTACGTTTCCGTTGCATTTCGAAACTGTCTTTAATTCAAATATTCTAGAAAAATATCCCAATGTCCCAGATCTGCGTCTTCCTATGAACGCTGCTGCTGTAATGCGTATTCAAGATGCGGGTCGCCTGCCGTGGACCGATGGCGAGTATGCATTTCCAAAATTCACTCCTCAAGTGAATATTGGGGAGGGCAATACAACGCTGGAGACTACAGCATATTCGGCTCGTGCTGACTGCATAACGATTCCCGAATCACAATACCGAAAGACTATTCTCACACCAGGTGATACTGGTATCCCGGCTTTCATCATTACCATAACCGCAAACGACCGTGGCTGTTCGATCTCAAATTCTATTTATCTAGCAGTTAACTCAGATCATACGGAAATCATTCTGAGGATCTGGCCGACCGTAGTATGTGGCGCGGACGCTGGTTGGAGCCGTTTCAGCATCATGACCGGACTGTACATGAATGAATCGGGCAGCCTAACCAATTTCAGCCTAATCTCATGTATTCCCTCATACTGGGTCACTCCAGGTACATTGGTCGCGACACTTGACCCCTTATCAGCACCACTCTTGAGGTCCTTCACCCCATACCCATCAAGCACTTCCGAATTCAGGCCAGAGAGTTTGTGGTCATTCTTTGAAAGAGGGATCCTCGAGCCTAATTGTGTCGAGCCAGCGAGCAATATGGATGCCAATGAGTTTGGGCGATATGTATACAGAATTGCAAGCAAGATTAACCCAGTGTCACCTCTACACCCGGAAGCCATGGCATCCGCTGCCCAAATGCTGTTCAATACAACATTTGCTGTATTCGCCAGTACAGTTCTTTTTAAACCAGCAAGTTCCCCGCTGAATAGTACCGGAATCTACTCGACGGATGAGATGCGACTGATTGTGGTATCGCCTGTTGCGTATATTATCTTGGGTGTACTTAGTACGGTTGCTCTCTTGAACATATTTCTCTTCTTTTACGCACGTCAGGAATCAATCCTATACGAAGAGCCCGTGGGGTTGCTTAGCATGGCTGGGATTCTGCATAAAAGCGATGTGAACACTATGATTGAAAGGATTGCGCCGGAAGCCGACTTTAACGGGAGGACGATAGAGGCGGTGCTGAAGAAGGAAGGCAAGCTCGACGAGCAACGATATTATTTTGAGGAAAGCGGAAAGAAAATTGTTCAGCTTATTCCTTCGCAACCATAGCATATAGTTGCTTAGGGATCGACTCTCATTCCAGTTCCGGGAACCCAAGTAATCTCCCGACTGCAGCGAGGCACTACCTTCACCTCCGTGAGGCCGCGCGCTAAGGCTATTTCTCTGAGCTGCGACAAAGCCCAAGGAGAATGAAAATATCCGCAAGAAATTCTCGGATTAACCAGGTCAGTGCGTCAAAAAATGTAGCTGTGCTATGTATAACTGGTGCGGATACTGAACGGATGACTCAATTAGCTCTCCGGCGGAGGCTAGCGACATTTCGGTATAAGTTTAGCAACCCACGGAGATGCAAATAGAGTCCTGGATCCTATTCCAAAGAAGCATTAATTTCGGATATTATCTTCAGTCCAGTGGGCACGAAAGGGGGAATCAGGAACCGGACGATTCAGAATGAGAACTCTGGTTCATTGAGAGCGCCCTTGAGCCTCTATATATACAGTCAAGATCAGCTGCCAAGACGCCCCTGATCTAGATCGACACCAGACCGACAGTAGCCGAAAGTAACCGTGACTCGGTCGACAACTGGACAGGTGTATTGTAGAAGGGGTTTTTACAGGGGATCTGTTTTTCCTAAAGTGCCCATTAAAGGAAAGGGTTATTAACTGTGTATTATTGTGTTGCATGGCAAGTCAAAATTAAATAAATAAATAAAGTTTTAGTTTATAAAGACAACATTTCTATATACTATATTTAATATATATAACTTTACATTATTTATTTATTAATAATAATTATAAAATTGTTGGTATATATTCGTTTCGTATATCACGTGTATAAGGCACGTGATCTACGCGACGCGCATATGTATCATCAAGACGTGTAGAAGGAACAACAAGAATCCACCTACACACCGCACTGCACGTATATTACGTCTATTGCACTATGTTAATGCATACCAACACTAATTAGTGAGCGCGCATAGATTAGGAAACACGTAGATAGCTTGGAAGACAGTTATACTATCCACCTTACAGCAGATTGGAAGATAGTTATACTTATCCACCTTTTATATCAGCCTATTTCAGTTAAAGAGAAGAAGAGAAACCACCTAGGAGTACTTGTCTAGTATCCACGATGACTTCTAGATATCTCGTTCTATCTATTTTAGAAGAATTACTGCGTAAAACACCTTACCCTACTCAAACAACTCGAACCGCCCCCCTTAACCGCCTTCTTAACCACCTCCTCAACCGCCTCCTCAACCGCCTCCTTAACCATTCCCCTACCTTTACCCTACCTTTACCCTTACCTACCTAAATAATATATAAAATATAAGATGTTAGGAACAGAGAAAGACTGGGAGGAAGAAGTAGCTAAATAGAAAGATAGAATTAACCTAACAGAAGTTACTAAGGACGAGCTGACCAACTATATATGATGCAAGATGTACGTATATACGGAAATATATAACTAGCTAGACTTAACACTCTGGGAATCGTTCTAGGGAGATTTTAAGGACTTTATAGTCGATATCTTTACACAAATCCACTTATACTGGCTTTAGAAACTATGTGATTGTCTAAATACTAGAGGAGTATAGGTTAACACTAACTATAAACAAGGCAAATCACTCCCTTAATCCTTATATAATATAGCACAAGAAGAAGACTAAATGGAATGGACTAAAGAAGAGATAAACGCACTTAAGAAAAAGTTTAATACTAGTATTAAGTTAAGAAGTATCCAGTATTATAAGATACATGGAACTTTAGAAGAGTAATAAGTAAGATATTTCTTAGTGCCTATACTTTCCACTATACCTTAATCTATAATTACCTCTACCTTTATACCATCTATTACACCTTAACCTATAATAATAATATAGTAACTCTACAAATAACCTATGGATAAGGAGAACTGCCCTATTACTACAACTGGCTATAGAAAGGAAATTGTAAATATAGCTAAGATATATATAGAGGAGCAGAAATACGGTGGCATAAATAAAAGCCTTAACTATAAATTAACAATATTCTATAATATCTGTAATTAAGCAGACGTACCCTAAAAAGCTTACCTTAAGGCATTCCCCACTATATTAAAAGGACTAGCTCTAGACCACTTTTATACAAACCAACTATTCTATCTACTATTTGCCAAAGCTTGCAAGTACCTTTAGAATTTCTTTAAAGAACTAGGATTTTAACGCAAGAACCTAGACAAGTAGAATACTATTACACTTATAATAGTAATGGCAGAAAATATAGACAAGTCTATAAGCAAATACCTCTAATTACTAATCTATAGACTTTATTAACTACAGCATGGCCTTAGATCTACCTTATAAACTATAGACTTTCTCCACAATAAAATTGTTACTTCTTGCCAGGGAATACTAGTATATAGATATACAGTCTCTAATCCACTAGATAACCTTAAAGCCCTTATTAATAAACTTTAATTATCTATTATAGCTTATAAGAAAGAGTATGCGGAGAAGACACAAGCTTTCTTTATAGATTAATAATTCTATAAAAGAGATAATAACTATGACCATAACAACCGTAACAACCGTAGTAACCCCCTATATAACCGCAACTAATAGAAACCACGCTGCTTTGTATGTAATAAGGAAGGATATTACCTATAGAAATATATTAAGGAGGAGTAAAAAGAGTCTAAGACTAAGTTTAAGAATAAGTTTAAGGACCGCTTCCAGGAGTGAATAAAGTAATATATTATAGACTATAAAGGCGATAATGATAAGGACAATAATAAGGACAATAAGATCACTAATATATTTAATACTCTGGTAATTAATATGGACCCTAACACTCTAATAAACGAGGATGACTAGGCCATATTATACTACACTTTGTACGGTAAGATTAAACTAAATAATGCGACTGCTATAGCTTTAGAACTGGCCAATAGAGCTTATAGCCACGCAGTTACAACCATTAATACTATTATAGATGCACTCACTACTAATACAGACCCATTTGCGTATAATATAACCTTACGCTACACCTCTATAAAGTTTATAGGTGTAATAATTAACACTAGAGCCTCTAAACGTTCTATAGTAGGATATAGTTAGTTTCTTATACTTTAGAAGATTAATAAAGTATAGTTAAATAAGTCTATAAGAGGTATAGTTAGCGTATAGTTCGGAATAGGTTCTATATCTTCTATTAGTTCTATTAAGGCAGCTACACTAATAGGTACAGTAGAGTTTTACGTTATTAAAGTTAACACCCCTTTCCTACTTTGCCTAGTAGATATAGATAACTTATAAGTGTACTTTAATAACCTAAAGAATGTCCTAATAACCCCCTTAAAGACCGTACCAGTTATACGCTGATTTGGACACCCGTTTCTATTATAGGATACCTTATTACATGTGTTTATTATAGAGTCTTTTAACCAAAACCCATGCTATTTAACTAACGTAGAATTGCAACGCCTATACCGACGCTTTGGACATCTATTAGTAGAGTAACTTAAGAGAATATTGGACCGCGCTGGCTATAAAAACGATGCTAATCGCAAGACCCTTAAGCATATTACCCGCTACTGCTTATACTGTTAAAAGTACGGAAAGTTACTAGGTAGATTTAGATTTACCTTAAAGGATAATATTAATTTTAACTACTGTATTATCGTTAATATTATATACATTAACAGCAAGCCTGTACTTTATATCGTTAATAAAGGCACCTGATTTTAAATAGGTAGATAGCTATAGAATATTAACACTAAGTATATATGGGACATATTACAAGTGTGCTAGATTAATACATACCTAGGCCCCCTAGATGTAATCGCATATAACGCAGGAAAGAACTTTATTAGCAGAGAGTTTAAGCAATATGCGGTTAATATAGGCACTACTATAAAGAGCGTACCGGTTAAAGCTTATAACTTAATTGGCATGGTAGAGTATTACTACGGCCCCTTACGATATATATACCATATTATCACTTCTAAGATACCAGGAATTGATAAGGATATAGCACTATAAATGGCCTTTAAAGTAATTAACAACTCCGCAGAACCAGACGGCCTAATACCCATACTATTAGTATTTGGAGCGTACCCCTAAATAACAGAGTCCGATATATCTTTACCTACAGTAATATAGCGTGCGATTGCATTTAAGAAAGCTATAGAGGAAGTAAAGAAGATATAAGCAAAGCGCTGGGTCGCAGATGCACTTAATATGCGTAATAGCCCTAGTATTACCGCAATTTATAATCTTCTCCTTAACTCTTTAGTACTGGTCTGGAGAGAAGGCAATATAGAATAACTTAGATATTAGGTAGAACCGTACAACCTACTAAATATTAAAGGAGAAATATGTGCTGTTAATCTACCTAGTGGCCCTATAAAGTTCCGCAGCACTACTATTAAACCGTACTTAACAGACCCTAGAAATATTTAAGTTAAAGATATTTAAGTTAATGGCACCTAAGTTAACAATATCTAAGTTAATGAAACTGTCCGTATATATAAACCGTCTACAGAAACTGCCTCTATACAGAAACCGTCCCTTACTAAAACTAGAGAAGCATAACTACCTTGCTAAGGAAAAGGAAGACCCTATAAGTATCCCCTTTATATTAATACTGCCGACATTACTATATTCTTATAAGAGGATAGCAACTATAAGCAGTTTAAAACATCCCGTTAAAAGGAAATTATAGAACTAATTAAAAACGGCGTATTTAAGATAATTAACCCTTAGGATGTACCCGCAGGAGTTAGAGTCTTTAACTTATAATTTATAGATAAGATTAAGAACCCCAGTACTAATAAAGCCTTTAAGAAATTAAGACTTGTTGTCTAAGCATATAATAATCTTAAAAAGGGTATTATACTAACCTAGTTACCTACTATTTAATAAGTCAGCTAACGCCTTATTCTATACATTGTAGCGATACTATAAGGCAATAGCACATAGTTATACCTACAAGATATCTCTTAGGCATATGCCCAGTCTCTTACAAAGCTGAATTAAGACTTTTATATCTGACCACCTTATGAATTAGGAAGCTAACTAGGTATTAGAAAAAACTCCATCCTAAAGGTAATTAAGCCTTTATATAGTGTTCCAGAAGTAGGCAATTACTAGTTTATAACCTACTATAATTATTATATTAAGGAGTTGGATATAAACTTATTAACGTATAACCCTTGCCTCTTATGGAGCAACACTCCTAACTACTTTAGTATTATTAGCCTTTAAACTAACAACACTCTCTTCCTAGCTAATACTACCTTTATGGACGCGGAGCAATAATATCTAGAAAAGGCTCACTTTCTTATAAAAGAACGCGAGCAACTTATGGTTAAGCAGTTACTTAAATTTAACGGATACATTATTTAACTCTCTTAGGAAGGTAATATTATAATAACCTAGGAACACTAGTGCAAGAACCTAAATACAGTTTACCTTAGAAAAATAGCTACAACTATAAGCTTAAGAGGCATTGTCCGTAATGCACTAACTATAAAGGAATAATATATTACGTAACGCGTAAGAGGTGCGTATATTGCCTCTATATGTCAACTAAAAGCTTTATTTAATCTCTCTTTTACTACCTAGGTGATTAACCCCAAAAAGGAAGACGTTACAGCACTTAATAAATAACTAGAATTGTAGATTAACAATCCAATAAAAGGCCTTATATTTGTTAAATTAGATATTAATATATTACGCCTACTTGCTTTTACTAATGCCTTATTCGCCAATAATAAGGACCTCTTATTATAAATAGGATATATACTGGTATTAGAGGACGCGTTATATAAGGCCAATATTATTTACTAGTTATTAATTAAGTGCAAAAGAGTTACCAGAAGCGTACTAGCCTTAGAACTCTACGCAATAGCCTATAGATTTAATATTGGCGCTGCAATTAAGTTAACCGTTAAATAACTTCTACAGATTAAACTCCTACTCGTACTTTGCACTAACTTAAAATTACTCTATAAATGTCTTGTTAAGCTAGGCACTACACAAAAGAAACATCTTATAATAGACATTATATGTCTTTGTTAGTTATATAAGCGTAAAGAGATTGCAGAAGTTAAATAGATTAATAGTAATAGCAACCCTACTAACTTATCACGGAGCGAGCACAAGCGATGGTAATATATAGCAAAGTAGATATTATTAAGCTATGTACATAAACTGCGTGATAAAGTCAAGACGTTGCGTAAGGAGAGAAGGTAAGGAAACGGGGAGAAAGGGTATATATCGTTAGTTTCGTTGCTTGGTCAATACGTGCACGGAGCAGGATAGGATTTAAGGAGCGGTCCTGGCAGAACTTAGCAGGATTTGTTGGACTTGGCAGAATATAGCAGAATGCGGCAGATTGCCATTAGATTGCCATAAATTACCAGCAGATTACCATCTCGCGGTTAGTCTCTTCTTGCTGCGTCAGTGGAAACAGGTGGACGTGTGTAAGGTGTTACGGAGGTGTCCCATAACAGTACTCCCCCTTTAAACTCGAGCTTCTGCGAGATGGGGCTGTGGTAGTTCTGGGTAGAGTTTATAAAAGTCTTCTGCGGCTTATATAAGCCCTATAGAGTTAATAGGTTCCTATGAGGGCTCAGTAAAGCCTCTCCATTTCGTAAGGTATATATATTTGCGTTTCCGTTTATTATACTTAATGTCGTTAACTCTTTCAACAAGGTACTTATCCTTACTATCCACTTTAACTGGTGGGGGAGGGTCTTAGATCTATCTAGGTAGGGCGTCTAATATAGGGGCGGCAGGGTGGAGGACTGATGTATAGAATATAGGGTGGATTTTAACCGTATTAGGGAGCTTTAGTCGGTAGGCATAAGGAGAGACAACTTTTCCAACCTTATAAGGGCCGGCGTTCTTCTAGTTAAGTTTCTTAGTAGGTCGTTTCATATTTAGATTTCTTGCGTCTAGCTAGATAAAGTCACCAATTTGGTAAGCTGGTGCTGGGGTTCAGTTCTTATTTGCTGCGGCTTTATAGACAGACTGGGCCCATGTTATTTCATCAGTAAGGAACTCTTGTAGTTCTTTTATCTTCTTTACGAATTTGTTTGCTTCTGTAACTTATAAGGCCTAATAAGCTAGGCGAGGAACATTACTGAAGGGTTTAAAACCTATTTATAGGTGCTGGCTATAATTAGCCAGGAATGGGGAGACCTTTATGGTTTCTAAGACGGAGTTATTTGCAGTAAATTTAGTAAATATAAGCCAGTCTATCTAGTTGTCCTGCAAATATAATGTGTATATCCAAATATACTGTTCTATTATAGCATTTGCACGTTCCGTTTAACCATCCATTTCTGGGTAATATGCTATAGACAATAGTGCTTTAATGCGGAGTTGGGTAGTTAGTTCTTTCTAAAACGCCAAAACAAACTGGCAGCCTCTATTAGAGATAATTGTTTTAGAGAGTCCATAGAGTTTCCATACATAATCCAGGAATAGTTGGGCAATAGTAGGTGTTAATATATTGGGGTAGGCGATCAAGTATCTTATCTTAAATAGTCGATCTATAACTACCATAATATTTGTGCATCCTTTACTTACGGGGAGATCAATAATAAAGTTAATTAAGATGTCCTTCTATCTTCGGTCTGGAACAGGCAGTGGCTTTAGAAAGCCGTTATACGTCTTATATAAAGCTTTGGCTTGTTGGCAGGTATGGCAGCTAGAGACGTACCTTTATATTATATTATACATGTTCGGCTAGTAGTATTCTTATTAGAGCAGTTCTAGGGTTTTTCCTTAGCCTGGGTGGCTGGCTACTGGTAGGTTGTATACGTGTTTAAGAAGCTTAAGCTTAAGTTTATTATAATTAGGGACAACTAGGCGGTTCTAGTAGTACAAGTGGTTTCCGCAGACTTTACATTCGCTTAAAGAAACCTTTTTAGAGTATTTAACACCGTTTTAAATTAGCTTAAGCATCTCTTAGATAAATTTATTGTTTGGATATTTATTAACTATAATCTATTTGATAGTTTAATTGGTCATTTTAAGGGTGTGTACCGTAAGATCTTTAATAAGGGGATTAAATAGCTTAGGGCGGAGTAGAGTCTAATTACGGTAAAAGCGCGCTTTTTCTTAAACTGGTGCGTTCTGTAAATATTAGGTTAGGGCATTAGGCTTCTAGCCTTAAACGCCTGGGCAGTATGTAATTAAGAATCGGAATTAGGATAGATATTCTAACTAGCGGGCTTAATAGTGGCTTAGCTATTTCGTGGTTGTAAAGTACTGTAGGTTCTTATAGTTGCTAAGAACTTTAATTAGGAATTTAGTTCCTTCTAGTTCTGGTTGCCATTGCTTAAAGTATTTAATAATCGCCAGCAATTCCTTGTTATAGATCTTGTAATTACATTTGGCTAGGCTTAGTTGTTTTAAGAAGTATGCTATAGGGTACAATACTCCTTCTTTATTATATTAAGATAGAATGCCTCCAGTAACGTAATTAGATAAGTTAGCTTCTATAACACTTATTTAGTCTAGGTCGAAGTGTTAAAGTATAGGTATAGTGGTAAATATAACCTTTAGATAAGCAAAGGCCTTCTTATATTCCTTATTAAAGATGAAGGCTTTATCCTTTTAGGTTAAGGCTATAAAGGGTAAAACCAAGGCGGAGAAGTTATTAATAAACTATTAGTAGAAGTTGGCGAAGCCTATAAAGGCCCTTACGTCCTTAATATTCTTAGGTTCTTGCCAGTTTATAATTGCTTTAACCTTCTTAGGGTCCATTTATATGCCGTCTATAAAAATAACGAGTCCAAGGTATAGAACTTCTGTTTTATGGAACTTGCATTTGTCTATATCTAATTATAAACCGGCTCCACGCAAGGCTTATAGGATCAGTTTAACATGTTTTTAGTGTTTAGCTAGATTATTACTGTATATTAAGATGTCGTTAATATAAGCAGTATAAAAGACGTCCAGGTATGGGCGCAGGGTATTATTTATAAAGTGTTAGAATAAACTTGGGGCATTTATAAGGCTAAATAGCATTACTAAGTATTTGAATAATCCGTATTAAGTACGAAATGCAGTAAGCTATTTATCTCTCTTTGTAATACAGAGGCGGTTAAATGCGTAGATAATATTAAGCTTTATATAGAAGCGAGCCTTACTTAATTGGTTTAGTGTCTCTTAGATTAATGGGATTGGGTATTAGTTCTTAACAGTAACAGCGTTAAGGGCTTGGTAGTCTATATAGAAGCGTAGACCGCTGCTAGGTTTTTTAACAAAGATTACTGGTACGGCTATAGGTAATAAACTTACTCTAATAAAATCCTTATCTAGATGTTTGTCTAAGTACTTCTATAGTACTTAGAGTTCGTTTTGGGATATCCCATATAAGGGTCTGAATCCAGGATGTTTTCCTTCTTTAACTATAATCTTATAATTATATAGACGGCGTTCCGGTAGCTTGTTGGCTTCCTTTTATAAGAATACATCTAAATAATTATGGTACTCTACTGGTACCTTTATGGCGGGGTTAGTATGCTTCTTTGGTGCTAAGGCCTTCTTAATATCGGCCATCGTAATAGCGAAGATTATATATTCTGGTTTCCTGGCGAGTTGTGCTAGCGGAGTAGCTCCAATTATGTAGATATCTAAGATGTTGAGCGAGCTTAGATTATCTTTAGTTTCTTATATGGTTTCTTGTTTGGGTTTAGGTTTAGTATTAGTTACGGAGTTAGTATTAGATTTAGGTTTGGGTTCTTTAAGTATCCTTTTTATAGTAGAATACCAGTTCTTCTGGTACTTTTGTATATTAAGCTTAAGCTTCTACTTAGTTCTGGGTGCAGCAGTTAGAGTCAGTTTATATAGTTGTACATTATTTTCAGGTTCTTAGTGGTCGTTGGTAGAAGTCTTACGTTGGTAGAATTTGGTGGAATTCTCTGGTAGGTGGAATCGGGTGGACTTTTTAGGTATAGGGTAGACGTCAGTAGAAATTTTAGACTGGTGGATTTTAATAGATTTTCTAGATTTCGGTTTAGGGTCTAAGTAGCGAGTCGTAAGGCACTTCTGCTTGCAGCGGGAGGCGGTAAATAGAAGCTTAAGGTTGTCCTAATTAATGGTTACCTTATATAGCTTTATCTAGGGTTGTTTGAGGATTACTAGGTAACCTAGGGTAGTTATAAAGAGCTTAATTAATTCTTTGTGGTTTAGGTATTAGAGTTTTAGGGCCGCTACGTAAGTAATACGGCCTAAGATAGTGCGTTTGCCATTAAATCTAAATACGTTAATATACCGGTTAAGGGGTATTAGGGTAAACCTATTATCTTATATAAAGATCTTATTGATAAATCCTATGCCGCTAGCTCCTGTGTTAATTAGGACTTAAGTATTAGCCTATTAACCTTTTTACTAAAGATGGTAGTTAATAGTTATACTACAATTCTAAGAGTTAGGTTTTGTAACATTTAATACATTTAACAAGATCCTGTAATATAGCTATCCCGGAGAGCGACTTAACTCCAGAATATGCCTTTTAGTGGCAAGCGGGAAGGGGTTCCTATAGAATATTAGTTATAACTTCGTCCTTATAAGTGGTGCTTACTAAACGTGGGGCTGGAGCTAGGTAAAGATCGGGGACGGTAACTAGAGGATTAATATAGTGAACGGTTGTTAGTATTGGCCGTTTATAAGTCGTATTAGGGCATAGGGACGGAGTAGTATCTTAAGATATATTCCTTGCTTCCGTATTTAAAGCAAAGGCCTAGCTTAATGCGTTGTTCTTATTTAGGGGACCCTAGTGGAGCGTATCTTAGGGTCCCTATGTTAATATCCATAGCGTTAGGGTGCTTAGGCTGAGATAATAACTTAGTAGATATTCGCGGGGCTGTCGTATTGTATTAAGGAGTGGACTTTGGTGTTAGGCGTAGTATATTATTGTACCGTTTATTAATAATATTTACGCAGGCGTTGAGAGCTCCCGGTAGGTTTATACCTATTAGGGAGGTTTTTAGTTTAGGGCTTAGGGACTTAATAAGGCTGTTAACCAGTGCGGAGTCATTCTAGCCTGTTTCCTTTGCATAACGGTTGAATTTAGAGAAGTATATTGGGAAACTTTTTGTTCTTTAAGTTATATGGTTTATCTTCCTTTAAGCGGTAGCTTGACGGTTTAGGTTACTATATATGGCTTTAAGTAGTATAACTAGACTTTATACTAAGTTCGGTTAAAGGGGTTTAATAAGGTCAGCTGCGTCTCCTTCTAGTTAACTTAGGGCGTAGCAGAGTCGGTTAGCTTTAGTTAGGTAGCGGTTAGTATTACTAGTTAGCTTATTTTTAAGCTGGCTTAGGAATAATTAGAGTTCTTATTATTTACTGGTAAATATTGGAGGGTCTAGTAGTCGTTCGGATCGTTGCGGTGTAGTAGTTAGTTTGGGATAAATAGTTACTATAGGTTTGGGACTCTCGTCCCGCGTGTTCGTCTCCAAAGAAGGCGTTCGGTCTTGGGGCCCTAGTATAGGCATCCTAAGGGTGCGAACTTCTTCTTAAAGGTCCTTAATTATTTATAGGTGTCGTGCCTCTTGTTCGGCTTGTTGTTAAGTCAAAGTGGCTTAGTTCTGTGTGAGGGCGTCTATAAAGGACTTCTGTATTTCTGCCAATTGTTCTTAGAGTGCGGATATAATGCCGGCGGCTGTTATAGGGGCTTTGGGGTCGTTCTGTATTTTGGAGGGTGGTATATAAGGTTAACGCAACGTAGTGTTACGGAGCGAGTATAAGCGATGGTAATATATAGCAAAGTAGATATTATTAAGCTATATATATGAACTGCGTAATGAAGTTAAGACGTTGCGTAAGGAGAGAAGGTAAGGAAACGGGGAGAAAGGGTATATATTGTTAGTTTCGTTGCTTAGTTGACACGTACACAGAGCAGAATAGGATTTGAGGAGCGGTCCTAGTAGAACTTGGCAGGATTCGTTGGACTTGGCAGAATATAGCAGAATGCGGCAGATTGCCATTAGATTGCCATAGATTGCCAGCAGATTGCTGTCTCGCGGTCGGTCTCTTCTTGCTGCGTCAGTGGAAACAGGTGGACGTGTGTAAGGTGTTATGGAGGTGTCCCATAACATAACTTAATGACTAAAAGTAAGGCATCTATAGCTTTTAAGAAGTTAATTAATACTAATTACTTAGCACTATAGGCTATAGAGTGGGTTAAATGAACGTGAACAAACTTAGATTTAACTTAGCGTTGTAACGGTGCTAAGGTATGCTACCTGCCATATTCTATAGACCCTAAATTCAACTAGCCAATTAGGATTTTCCATACCCGGCATGGAAAATCGCCATTGGCTCGCTTACCACTAGCGCCTTGGCGACCCTCGCAATATATCTACTTACTACCCCTACTAATTCTCCTTCTTCTCCTTAACTTAGTATCTTCGTTAGATAGCAATTGTTATGGGATATCCCTATGACACCTTACACGCGTCCACCTATTTCCACCAACTTAGCAATTAAAGACTGACCGCGAGACGGCAACCTAATGGCAATCTATAGCATTCTGCCATATTCTACCAAGTCCGCCAAATTCTGCTATATTCTGCCAAGTCTACCAAATTCTGCTATATTCTGCCAAGTCCACCAAGTCCTGCCAAGCTCTGCTAGGACCACTACTTAAATCCTATTCTGCGGAGAAGCTATTATGTATTACGGACGGAAGAGCTAGTTATTGCGTATACGCTACGAATAATGAGAATAGTACGATTTGGTTTCCTTTAGAGTTGCTCCAGTGTCGGTATATATTCGTTTCGTATATCACGTGTATAAGGCACGTGATCTACACGACGCGCATATATATTATTAAGACGTGTAGAAGGAATAACAAGAATCTACCTACACACCGCACTGCACGTATATTACGTCTATTGCACTATATTAATGCATACCAACAAAAATCTTTATATTTTTAAACTTTTAATTAATATTATATATAAAAAATTATATATTAATATCTATTAAGGTAGAAGAAAAAGTATATAAAAGGTAAGACTATAGTAAAAATTAATAAGGTAGCCTAACGTCATAAATAGTGAAAGGCCACCTACTACAGTACCAGGCAAAAGTTTCGTCAGTATAGTAGCGTTCTTAGCTTATAGGGGTAACCTTATAAGCTGATTTTAAATCTAAATTATATACTATCATTTTGTATGGCCTCTATTCGCCTTAATAACATCTTTATAACATTTCTTTATGCTTTAGATAAGCTCTTTTAGCTAGTATTCTATAATAGATTCCCATGCCTCCTTAACTACTACTTAAAGCTGGTTATATAAGAGCTAAACGTCTCTATACTTATTAAAAATATAGTCCTTTATCTAGTTCTAAATGGTTTTAATTGGATTTAAATCTGGTGAGTATACTAGCTAGAAGATTTGAACTATTCCTTACGTAAGAAGCTTAGCTGCTATATTACTGGCTATATGGCTTAGAGCTCCATCTTATATAAGCTAAAGTTAAGGATTTATTTAAATCCAGCTATTAATTAGGGGCATAATTTGTTTATAATACGTCTTCTAGTTAATTGTACCCTATTCCTTCTTCTAGAAGAGATAAGGACCTTTTATAGAGCTATTAAAACAGTCCTAGAATATCCAGCCTTATTGCTTATAAATCTTATCCACTATATATATCTCCGTAAGCTCCTCTCCTAAACGTCTTATAACCTATTATTTTATATATTTTCTACCTATTACCTAGGTCTTATCTATCTATAGTATTACACACTACTACTCCTTAGTCCAGTTAATATGCTCTTAGGCCTATTAAAGGCGTTTCTCCTTATTGGCTTATAAAAGGGGAGGTTTAGTACGTGCTATATATTATTTAAAGCTGGCTTTCTAAAGGGCGTTTTAAATAGTATATTTAAAGACTTGCCAGTGTAAGAATGGGCCACATGCTAGGTAAAGATAAGATATAAGCTAACTGGTACATAAGGAACAGATATAGAGGACAAGGTTTTAAACTTGTTTATTTATAAGAATTAAAGGATAACCAGAATGCTTCTTAGGAGTAACGCGTTCTATAAGGACGGCATATTAAGCTTAACGCTATGTAATATCTAGAAGCTGTATAATTTTTTTATAGGTATGGCCAGCAAGGCGTAAAGTTTAAACTTAAAGGCATTGATTACGCGTAAGCCGCTTATATTAAGGTGTTAAAGGCGCTATAATAGATTATGGAGGATAAAGGTATAAAGGCGTATATACGCGACCGTAAGGTATAATAATTAGTTAGTAAGAGTGCTAAAAGATATTATGGAACTGATTGGTAGAAAATCCTAATAAGAATCCTAGCTGATATTTTACGCTAATTTTCGTACTAATAAAACTTTTGCCTGGTACTGTAGTAAGTTAAAACAGCAAAAGGCCACCTAAGTTAAAATAGCGAAAGGCCACCTGAGTTGAAGCAGCGAGACGCCACCTCGCTACGCGAGGTGGTAGATTGAGTTCCCTCCTAGTAATATTGGGACCAAGTAATAGCCATACTATAAAATTTATACCATTTAGAAGTCCTAAGTCTTAAAATTATTGTATTAACTTTTAGTAATAATAATGCGTTATATAAATAAATGAATTAGATATCCGTAATATCTGCTTAGTGGATTTTAGTTATAATTTTAACAAGACGCGCTAAACACTCTTAGATATTTACCTTAGCAAGCTTAGACCATAGAATTAGTTGGCGGATATCGCTAACCTTTTTTGTTAAAAAGTTAATTCTATAGTCTAAGAGACTTTTCCAGCGTTTCTTAAGCGATTTGACTTTGTTTATATATAGAGTAGTCACCTTCTTAAACAAAATTAATCTATCCCCCTATAATAGCTATTATCTTATAAATACTGTTAAATTAATCTGCAGAAGCAGCTATAATTAATTAATATATCTACCCTATTAGCCCCCATAATGTTAAGTAGAAAGCGCCGCTAAATAGGTAATATATTAACAATTAAATTACCCACCCCCTCTATAAATATAATATTAGTTAACCGGCGGACGCCTATCTAAACACTAACTAGAGTATCTGCTAAGTGGATATCGCGCCTAGTAATAAAGGAAGAAAAGGTTAAAGTTATTTTAGAGTATTTAAGGGACTGGCGATATTCCTTTAGTAACCTTTCTTTAGCGTGGCTATAGCTTAATACTAATAAAAGAGAAGGTGTAAAAATAGATAAGGTGTAAAAAAAGAAGGTAAAAAAAAAGAAGGTAAAGAAGCTTATTACTACTCTTTTAGGAGACAAAGAAATCCGTAATGCGATTATAGAGACTGCAGATATCTATTTAGAACTAGTTAATGTGGTTATAAATATCCTTTATAAAGAGCTTTGTGATCTTTAGTAGAAGACGGTTATCTTTATCCTATAGAAGTTAGATCTAGAGTTTAAAGATATTTAACTCTTGTAGGGCTATAATATAATTAGCTAATATACCCTTCTACTCTACCGACTAATAGAAGGATTATTGGCATAGTTAAGAACTAATAAATTATAAAATTCGTACCTAGAGCGGGTTGTTCTTCTTACGTCTATCCTTTTATTAGGCCGCGCTTAAAGCTCTATTAACTATTTTACTTAGCTTCTTGGTCTTTACCTTTAAGGTAGAGATATAAAGCATTAGGTTCTATTACTGCTTTATAGACTAGGGCTTATTAACGGATATAAGACGCTTAATTACTAAAAGATGGAATTAGACAAACGCTCTAAGGAAGGTTAAAATACTAGCGGCGGATATACTAGCGCTAATATTGTTAAAGACTTACCTCTAATTAATATTCGCTTTTAATAATATCTATATTATATATAATAATTTTAACTACCTTAAGCGAACGCAATATTAGTTAATTAGACACTTGTGTTTTCCATTTCTATACTATTAAAAAGCTTATCTATAGATCTTATATTCCCCCTAGTGGCCTTCTTTAAAATATACCATATAACTAGGTATAGCTTTAGATTAAGGATATTGCTAAGGTGCTAGGTAATATATATAATAGTATTTAGAATTAGATATCTATATTTAGAATTGCAGATGCTCTATAAAGCGCATATTTAATTACTATAAATGGTATTTTTAAATCTAATACTAAGCTAAAATATCCGCGTATATTAGAGATTAATATTTTACCATCTATAAAGATAATGTATGTAAACTTAGGCCCTATTATAGAGAGTAAGGCTTTTATAAATAGTAACTACCGCGTACTTAAGATAATATTCTTAAAGCAACTACAACTTAATTAAGACGGTAATTTCTAGAACTAATTATATCTAGTATATAGTAACTAGAAAACTATAAAGCTTATTTACGCCTATAAGTGGAAGCAGGCAAAGGCTACGCTCTTATATAATAGCTACTATTAGGTACTACCTATTCTAGGTCTTTAGCACCTCTGGTTAAACTTCCTATATATAATTATAAGGACTTTCTTTAGTGGTAAGTAATATACATAGTAGTACTCTACACTCTATATTTATATAAATTACCTTAGGCGACAAAATATCCCTATAGAGCGCTCTCTCTTTTACTATCTTAAGGAGCTAGTACTATATAGTTTTAATACCCGCATTATTACGCTCTTTTTAATATATATCTGTAATAGGCTTAACATCTATAAAGAAGGCGTGGTTAAAAGATATACCAGATCCTTAATGCCCTAGCAGTTTCTATAGCATATTAAGGATATCTGCGTAGCGGGTTTTAGCTCCATAGTTAGCTATAAGGCTAATAAATTAGTCCCTCTACAGCCCTTTACCCGCAGAGGTTTTTAGATTATAAATTAATTACTTATTATACCTAGCTCCGCTACTATAAGCTAGCCTACTTAGATTATTAATATAGAGTTCTTTAATTAGATTTAGTATTTATAGGTAGTTAAAATATATAAAGTATTAAAATACGCCATTAAGCATGCGGATATCGGCCATTTAAAGCGTATAATTACCCACCTTTATCTTTACTTTTCTAGATTAAGGAGTAATAACTATATATCTAAAATAATATACTTCTAGAGGCTAATTATAATAGAGGCGTATAACCTAGTACTTTAGTGGGCTGTATTAGTAATAGGCTAATTAATAATCGCAGAGAGCTAAATTGTAAGGTAAGGATGTGAATAGGGAGTCTAATAATAGAATAATAGGGTATATTGTATAGACAGACGAATCCTTAAGGGAAAAGGAGGAGTCTATATGCAAGGTAAGGAAGGGGTTTCCCTAGGCACGTATAGCGCACGTGCCTTACGGGCGAGTTACCCCTAGGTCGCCCTAGGGTCGCCCATACCTTACGGCTATATAACTATCTACTTAGGTTTTACCTAATAATGCCCCCCCCTTTAAAAAGGATTGTCCCCAATTCTTTATATACTTAAGCCTTAATAAAACCCCATAAAAACCTCAATAAGGAAAAAAAATTTAGAGGGGAAAGAGCGTCTTGATTTTGCGTATAGAGAGATAGGTAGTATATATATATAGCGCGAGGATATTAAGGAACTTTAACCGCCAGTTAAAGTTATCTAATTGGTTAGATTTGCCTTGCTAAGACTCCCCATATTTAACTAAGCTAGTAGTAATTTTCTATTCCTAGGATAGAAAATCCTAATTGGTCTATTTAGGGCTAGCCCAAATTTAGTAGACTATTAAAAATATTCTAAAAGATTGCTTATATAGGTAGGTCGCTAGTACCTCATAGGTAGGTTATAGGTTATTTATATATAGCTAGACTTATAGGTGGTAAGGCAGTATGCCTATTAAATCTACCACTAACCCTATACTTTAGCCTTGCGCTATACTGGCGTAGCACTATATATACTTTATAGGTAGGTTATAGGTTACTTATATATAGCTAGATTTATAGACGGTAAGGCTATATACCTATTAAATCCGCTGCTAACCTATGCTTTAGCCTTATACGTTATCTATATAGTATATACGTGGAATAGTATAAGGGATATTATTGCGGTCACCTCGGGTTGCCCTTAGGACAACCCCCAGACACCCCTTGGACGTCTATCAGTTACATGCCGGAGGCACGTACCCGTAGTATATAGTCTCCACGATCCCTAAGGCCTCACCTCCTTAAGGATTTGTCTCTCTTACCAATCTATCCTATTCCATAATCGTGTCCTTATAACCCCCTGTCTATAAAGTCCCCTTACATTTAAATCCTTTCTACTCTATTTGGAAGGGTAGCTGGCTCTAAGGACCAGATTGTTTATTTATATCTTTTGTTTATATCCACCGTCCTCCCTTAAAATCTCGCAATAACCTAAATAGAAACTCCATAAACACCTTATAGAAAGCCGTCGCGCTAAGGCAGGAAGGTCCCTCCAACAGCAAGAGATTACGATAATATAAACCTCTGGGCAAGATGGCTGAATAAGCCCTAATACCTAGATGCACCAAGAGCTTAAAGACTCTCGCATACCTACGGTCACTGGCAACGCTGAGGAAAACGTAGATACCCTCTGCGGCAGTCACAATACTGTTAGAAAGCAGCCGGAACCCCTCTAGCCACACTTAGGCCAATCGGAAGATTAAGCACTAGAGGTAACCCTAAGATCTTCCCCTAAATTAGAAATGTCAGAGGAATATACTAATATGCCCAACTAGGGACCCAACCAGAACCCTCCCAGAAGACCACCAGCCTATAATTGGCATAGTGGTAATGTATAGACTGCTTACAAACTAAGCGGGCCTACCCCTTTAGGTAATCTAACCTAACTACTAACTTAAGACTTAAGCCTCATAGGGAAACCTATATTAGCTACTAGTACTAATACCACCTCTATAGCTGGAGCTTCCCTAGGCCTAAGGTTAGAAAGTTAAGAGCTCTACACCAATTTTCTTTAAGGAGGATATTAGGAAGCTACTATAAGGCTCTTAGAAGCTATGCGGGAAGAAGCTACTAATAAATATATTAGAAACCTCTAGGGGTAGGTCTAGATCTAGTAAAGCTTAATCTAGGCTAGATAAAATCTTTTATAACCTAGCTAAGGCTAAGGGCCTTCTAGGGGCTACCTAGTACCTACCTAAGGAGGTGCGGAAGACCCAGAGAGGTATCTATATAGTAAATGGAAAAAGGACATAGACTAACTAGCTAAGGCCTTTAGTAGTCTAGAACTCCGCCATAGACCTAACGCCTAATAGTTGGACGATTAGGTTTGTAAAATAAATAACTTCTTTAAGATGCTAATAATATAAGATAATACCAAAGAGCGTACTTAATGGATTATTAGTAAGATTAAAGATTAATCCCTAAACCAGATTATACTAAATTAGCTTAATAAAGAGCAAATTACTATATAGCCGTAGCTGTAAACCTTCCTAAAGAAATAGACTTAAGATCCGTATGTTATATAATATAATAACATAGAACTATTTTGGAATGGGATATAGCTTAACCGCTATAATTTCCGCTAGTTTATAAACTTTGTGGAAACTTGTGCTTAATTAATAAATCTAGAGCCCTTTAAAAATAAGGATAGTAGCATCTGCAAGAAGGAGAAGATTGGATTTATTTAGGCTAGAATTAAGCTAGTAATTTATAATAAAATAAAGCGCATAGAAGCCCTATTGCGGATCACCATATATGCGGATTTTAAACGAGCGGTTCTAAACGCCAAGGATGTAGTAAGGAACTAGACCTCTTCTAGTAAGAAGCTGGGGGGTAACTAAAAGCATAGGCACTCTAGTAGCAACGTAGGGCAGACCTAAGCTCCAAAGAAGCCGTTCTTAAAGAGAAATCTAGAATGGTTAAAGTTAGGGACCTTAAGTAATAGGAAAGACTCCTAGGGCCAACCTAATACCCATCCGGCACCTTTATGGGAATACTCTAAAAAGTTAAGAGAAAACTTCTCTAGAGGTAAACCCAACTAGAAAAAAAAGCAGGGTAATAACCGCACTAATAATCCAAAAAAAAAGCCCTAGTTATGGACCTCTTCCGGCTGTAACTAGGGCAAGATATAGAAGGAGAGACTCTCTATATTACTATTAAGCTAGAAATAGTACTTCTTATAGGCGAGGTACGTTAGTTCTAAGCACTATATAATAGCGGCACCAAAATCAATCTTATATAATATGATTTAGTAAAAGAGCATAAGCTTATCCTATCGCTAAGGTGGCGGAAACCTATTATAGGGTTCCTAGATAAGCATCGGATCAAACTATATAGTGCCTATAAGCTTACAGTATTAGTGGCCGACATACACAACCGCACTAAGGTGGTTGGCCCGCAACCCTTCTAGGCGGCTAACTTCGTAGGCTACAACCTTATTCTTAGATATCCTTAGCTTATAAAAGCAGATCCTAAGATATGCTTTAAGACAGGAGCCTTTAAATAGTAGAACGATAAAGAATCGAAAGGGCGTATTTTACTAATAAGCTTAAAAGATATCCTAGAAGATATAGCTCTAGGAGAAATAGTATACGCTCTATACCTAAAGGAGTATCGGATCCAACCCCTGTTCTATAGCAAGATGGGTATAGAGCCTAGTATAGGCAATAACCCTTCCGTAACGGATACCCTACAGGGAACTGCCGGATAGGTCACAGAGACACTACAGGGAGGCGGCGATCTTAAAGATCTTACGAGATACTTCCACCACCATAGGTTACTCTGGCTCAAGTAATACGCAGAGAGTATGCTATAACACCTTAAACGTTATATTAAAGAGTTCCCTACCCTCTACTGGCTACCGCATGAAACTGTTTAACGAACAGTGGCAACCATATATAAATAGCCACTACAGCGCGCGACGCTGCCCGCGAGCGTCTCGAGGGAGCTCCGGGACCTACCCAACGATAATATAGAAGACAAGCGTGACCCCGACCTGTTAAATATTCCGTTAGGCCTAAGAGACTTACTTAGGGTATTTTTAGGTAGGCGAGCAAAAGTCCTTTAGCGGAACTCAGAATACAATTATATAATTAATTTAGAAGAAGGCAAATAACCACTAAACCTTTCTATCTACAACCTCTCTCATAAAGAGCTTAAGATCCTATAGGAGTACCTTAACGGCTTACTAGAAAAGGGATAGATACGGCCTAGTAAGTCGCCGGCAGGCGCGCTAATCCTCTTTATCCCAAAACTAGATAGAACTATAAGGCTATATATAGACTATCGCGGTTTTAATAAGATTATAATTAAGAACCGTTACCTACTACTACTAGTTAGTAAAATACTAGATTAACTATCTAGGGCGAAGATCTTCACGAAGCTAGATTTATAAGACGCCTATTATAGGCTCCATATTAAAGAAGGGGATAAATAAAAGGCCGCTTTTAAAACCTGATACGGCCACTTTAAGTATATAGTAATGCCTTTTAGGCTAGCCAATGCGCCTGCGACATTTTAATCGTATATTTATAGAGCCTTAGGGGGACTAGTTAACCGCATATATATTATCTATCTAGATAACATTCTAATCTACTTAAAAGATAAGGATTAGCATAAGCAACACATCCGCGAAGTGCTAGAACGCTTAGATAATTAGGGCCTCTACGCCAAGGCGTTAAAGTATATCTTTAATACTAAGCAGATTGAGTTCCTAGGGTATATTGTAACGCCTATAGGTGTAGTCATAGACCTAGTACGGGTGTAGATAATCTAAAAGTGGCCAGAGCTAGAGAGCTATTAGGATATTTAAGTGTTCCTAGGCTTTGCTAATTTCTATAGGTGCTTTATCTATAACTACTTAGACATCACCTAATACCTATCTAACTACATTACTAAAGCTTCCTAAGACCCGGCCTAGGAGGCAAAAAGCTTAAAGGTAGGAAGAAAGAAAACTAAAAAGGGATTAACTAAATAGTATAAACCATAGATATAGCCCGGAAAGGTATAGGAAGCCTTTTAGGAACTACATGCAAAGTTTATAGAAGCTCCACTATTGCAGCATTTTAACCTAGATTAGCCACTAATAGTGGTTACTAATATATTGAATTTTGCCCTTATTAGTATCCTACTACAACCTAATAGACATCTAGACGCTACCTAGCTCTACTAGAGACTGGTAGCATTCTATAGTAGAAAATTCTAGAGACCTAAAGTTAGGTATTATACCTATAATAAGGAACTGCTAGCCATAGTTAACTGCTTTAAACAGTGGCGATACTACCTTAAGTACGCAAGCTATACTACTTATATACTCTTAGATTATTATAATCTACGCTACTTTATAACTATAAAGGAGCTTATACCTTAATAAGCTAGATAGGTAAAGGAGCTTATACCTTAATAAGCTAGATAGGTAAAGGAGCTTACGCGATTTAACTTTAAGATTTAAATACAAGCTAGGGGAAAATAACCCTGCTAACGGACCATTATAACGGCCAGACTATACCAAAGGCTTTAAAACGGGAAAAGGAAAATAGATAATAGATATCTTACTCCCTACATTACAGAATAAGCTTTAGGTATAAGATGCTTAAGTACCTATAGCTCCAAGCACTAAGTCTTAGGCGGTGTAAACCCTATTGGCTTCTACTAACGTTCCGGCTAGTACCCGGTCCGTAGCTAATAAGGGTCCGAATATACCTAGACAGGACATCCCTAACATAAGTGCGGAACCTAGTAATATACTACTAATTACTAAGCTATCCCCTTAAACTAATAGCGAAGCTAAAGAGCAATTGGAACTTGGAGCCCTATAAAGACTAAAGGACTTTAACCTCATAGCGGCCTTCCTAACGTACGCGCACTAAGAAGTTATAAGATCTATAGTACTATCTAGTCTCGTACTTAGAGCAGTATAAGGCAAAACAGCTTTTACCCAGGAACTATCCAAAAGGTTAATGGATCTTATCCGTAAGGTGTAATGGAGGGACGCCTCCTATGCCATTTTTAATGCGGAAGCAGACCAGAAACATAACGGAAAAAAAGCTATAATGCGCCAAAATTGGGAACTAGACCTAATGGGCCTACTGCGTAGAAATGGCAAGGTTTAGGTGCCATAAGAAGCAAATCTATGTTAGAAAATTCTTATAAAGAATTACAATAATCCTTTAGGCGGCCACTATAGTTAAGCCAAGATAGTAGAATTACTTTAATGTAAATACTATTAGCCAAAACTTAAGTAAGAAGCAAAGGAGTACATTAGCCACTGTAAGAAGTGTTAAGTATATAAAATCCGAAGGCATAAGCTATGGGGTTTACTTAAATCAGTTCCCCCCACTAGTAAGCTATAGCAATATTACGCTATGGACTTCATTACGGATCTCCCGCCCTTAAAAGATAGGTAAGGATGAACATACAATTTAGTCCTAGTACTTATTAATAGGGTTTTAAAGTACGTCTAATACCTTCCTATTAACAAGACAATTAACGCATAAGCGCTTGCCAGCTTAATTAAGGAGAAATGCTTTCTTAAAGTAGATTAGCCATACTTTATTATTACTAATAGGGGCAGCGTCTTTATAAGCCAGTATTGGTTAGATCTATGCTTTTATTTAAAGATAGACCACCGCTATAGTATAGCTTTCTATCTGTAGATAGATAGGTAAACGGAACGCCAGAACTAGGAACTGGAGTCTTATCTATAAATATATTTGAACTACCAGCAAGATAATTAGTGTAAGCTACTTCTATACGCGGAGTACGCTTATAACTTAAAGCAACATTTATTACATCAGTTTGCACTAATTTAGATTGCCTATAGCGTCTAATTATTAGGATTTAATAGTATACCTAATAATTACTGGCTAAGGCCGCATAATTAATTATGGGATCCTACTAGGAAGTCCAAGGATATCCACCAGAGAGTATAAGGATACCTTAAGGAATAGAAGGAATAATAGAAGTATGCGAAGCAGAGCCTACAAGATACGCAAAAGTAGTAGAGACTTTAGTATAACCGCAAACACCAGAATAAGCATTTCGGCGTAGGCGATAAGGTTCTATTATGTTTAACGAATATTAAAACCCGTTAACTATTAAAGAAGCTTAATATAAGATACCTAGGTCCCTTCTAAATTAAGGAATAAATTAGTAAGCTAGCCTACTGTCTCTAGCTACCCCTATCTATAGCCTGTATATATTTAGTATTTCACATAAATCTACTAGAGCTATGGCATAGACTACTACCGGAAAAGAACTTCTGTCTAGGCCTAATTAAATACCCTAAAGTGGTGGGCGAGCGGTACGAGGTTGAAGCTATACTACGCTATAAGTCTGTTAAGAATAAGCTTTAATATAAAGTTAAATGGCTAGGCTGGCCCACTAAGAACTCTATATAGGAACCAGAAGATTACCTTAATTATTATAAAGATATTCTAAAAGAATATTAGGACTAAGGTCTATAATCTGCAAATCACAGAAAGCGCTCTAATACTATGGTGTTATCGCAACCTATAAAGAAAGCTTGTGGTAGGCCAAGAGAGGCCCTAAAGAGTAAATAGGTTAAATTGGATATAGAACGGACAAGCTCTAGAAACTATAAGGATTGATTAGGGCTACGGCCTAAGGCAGGATAGGTCCTTAGCCTTTTTATATATATAGCATAGAATTAATAGGGTATTTTGCTAGAATTGCATTCCTATTTATTAGTCTATATCAGGAATAGTGTTTCTATGCCTTCCTAAATGCCTTATAAGGCCTTCTTAAGCACTAATTGAGATTCTTAAGTGCTATTATGTACAAGAACTAATCCTAAATTCCATAAGTCTAAACCACGAATACCTAATCTGAAAAGCCACTATGCCTTATCTTTAGGAGCAGGATTAGTATCCATCGGCCCTCTAAGCAATGGCTAACGGGAATGATATCCCTTTATAGGTATACAAGTAGGCATAAAAATAGGGGCAGGACGATAAGGTGTAGATAGAGCAGAGATTCTTAAACGCTTAATACCAATATTAGGTCTAAACCAATACTAACGAAGCTCTTAAGGCGTCAGCTTATAGTTAATAAAGACACGCTTAAGCCTAGAATAAACAGAGACGTTAGCTAGCTAACATAGTCTAGAACTACCGAGACCTTGCTACGGCAACTATTAATTACCTATCCGCTAGGTACCCGGAGGGTAACCTACCTAATACCGCATTATATTATGCTTTTTTAAAACTTGACGCGCATGCGCGAACTCCTTCTTGTGGTAAACGGCGACCTTCTTCTTATTACCCCCATCCTTTACCCTATCCTTAGTATACCAACCTTGCTCCCTTATCAGGCGTTACTGGCTGGCTTGCTGGGAATTGTGGGCGGTGTAGGTAGCTATGGTATAGTCTTAAATTCGACCCAAACGTTTAGCATTGGCGCTGGAATAAGAGAGAGCCTAGGCGATATAGTAGTTAAGGACATTAAAGGATTGTTGCTATTTAGGCCTAGGCTATATTAAAGCCTAAAGTTAGTAATAGAAACCTATTAAGAATAGAAAAGCTTACCTTAACGCAACTGCCGCTCTTAGTACATATGCATTAATTATAAGGACTAAAGGTATTAGACCTTACACAGTGGGTCTTATTATAAGTATCCAGAATCTTCTTATTAGATTTCTGGTCTTTTAAGGACGTATATACAAAGTCATTTAGGTAGGACCAGTACCAGTTACGGGTTAGCGGAGGCTGGGGTTTTATATACAGCGGTAGGGCCAGAATGCGCTAAGGAATTAGCTTAGAAGAGCAGTTAGTAGGAGAATAAAGAGGCATATTAAATTAATAATAGAAAAAAAGAAAATCTTAATAATATATTAAAGATACGTCTAAAATTGGACGAAGGTTAATAATGGGAAGTAAGGTGTTAAGGAAAAGGAGCAGCTTAATAAGTAAGATGTCTTTATACTTTACCTTCTAATACCCTTCTAGTAAATAGCCGCAACCTTACTAATATAACTCCGTTATAATAGCGCAATTCAGAAGGAAGGAAACACGCGTATGCGCTATTTAGCTATTACTTTCTTACAAAAACTAATTACGCGGCCGGGGAAGGCAATTAAGACGTTAATTATAGACGTATATAGGTTAAAATTATACCTAAACAAGACAAGTCTCTTTAATTGACTAATTAATTACCTAACCGTATATAATAGCCTAAGGGCGAATACGGGAGCAATATGTTAGTAATATAGGGGATTATAAGAAAGGATTATAAGATTATAGATTATATCCTAACAGTTAAAGACGACGGTGATCCAAGGCCCCATACGTTAAATCCTATACTAAAAGGTTCTATGGAACTATATTAGGAATACTAAATTGCCTATAATACTTGTAATTGATTGCAGACCGGCATAAAGGCTTAAAAGTAGAGTTGTATAAAAATCCTTAGGTTAGCCTAGGTAGTTACTAGTATGCTTTTAGCAGGCTTTTAATGGGTTTTCTAGTAATCCTCGCGTCTTTTCTCTAGTTATGTTTTTTCCTTATTAAGGTTTTTAGGAGTTTAAAGCAGGGGTTAGATAAATAGATAATATATAACGGCATGCCGATATCTCTTCAAACCCCTTCTGGGACGAGCCCTTATAATCTCCCTCTACCGCAAGGTAATGGCGATTGGGGGCCGACCGCAAGAAGGGGGGGGGGGCAATGTAAGGGATATTATTGCGGTCACCTCGGGTTGCCCTTAGGATAACCCCCGGACACCCCTTAGACGTCCATCGGTCACGTACTGGAGGCACATGCCTGTAGTATATAGTCTCCATGATCCCTAAGGCCTTACCTCCTTAAGGATTCGTCTCTCTTACCAATCTATCCTGTTCCACAATCGTGTCCTTATAGCCCCCTGTCTATAAAGTCCCCTTATAAATAGTATATAAGTTATTAGTATAAGTTACTACTAGCGGGTTACTAGTAGGTTTTAGACCTTAGTTAAGTAGACCTGTTCTCTAATATAATAATCTACTAAGCTAGTATAAAGTAATAGACTAGATCTAAGAAGGGTACTTTCTAAATTAAGCTTTATTAGTATACGCCGTAGCTTCGCCTATAAGTCGCCTGTAAGTTACTAGCATAGCTAGGTTGTATTAAAGTGTAGCTTATATAGGATATTAATAAATCGCGCTTTACTTTATATATATGCCGTAGTTCTTATTGCGAGCATTACTTGTTCTTTAATCCCTTAGGACATCCTCTGCTCCGCTTTTATATAGATTATATCTTAATAGCAGCGCTTACTTTTTGCCTACGCTTTAGCTATAAGGCTAGGGTATTCCGCTTGCAGTACTTATTTAGCCATTCTAGCTATTTAATAAGGTACTATAGTTGTCCAGTACAATCCTAGTAGGTAATAATTGCTTTTACTTCCTAGCTGCCTTCCTTAAGCTCTTCTACTGCTAGGGGTTAAAACCTAAGGCGTAACCTATAAGGCTCTAGTAGGGAGATATAAAAGACTAGGTAGAGCTGTGCTATAGTAGGTAAAAGCTCTAGCTTATATACTTGCTGCCCTATACGCTTTAAAATCTAAAACGGTTTTATAAACTTATTGTTAAGCTTCTTATAGGGATATTTTATACGGATATTTTTAGAAGAGAGTAGGACTTATTTACTAACGGCGAAATGCTTGGCCAGATAGTAATAATTGTAGTATTTTACCTAATGCTATTAGGCGTGTATTATTAACGCCGCTACTACTTTATATATAAGGCGTAGGCGTTATAGATACGTCTCTGCAAGTTTAATATTTGTTAACTTAAACCCCTCTCTACCTTGCTAGGCGTCTTAAACGCTATCTAGGACTCTATCTGGGATATTTAGTAGCTAGCCATAGGCGAGCTTAATAGGGGAACACTTTATTATAGTATGGACCTTAGAGTTATAGGTAAAGGCTGCTTTATTAAGTAGGGAGGCCTAATTAGACTATTCTTAGTTTGTGAATATGCGTAGGTATACCTTAAGCTCCTAGTTTTGGCGTTTTGTCTAACTATCTGTCTATAGGTGGAATGTAGTGCTAAGCTTACGCTAAACGCGGAGATAGTAGCATATGGTACTTTAGTACTTGCTTGTAAATACGCTACCCCTATTAGAGATAATATTATTTAGGGGCCCTATTTATATAAAGACTCTAAATAAGAGTTCTATAAGTTACGTAGTATTAATTGTCTTACGTAGTAGATAGTAGCGTACTAGCTTTATAAAATGGTCTATAAGGATAAGGACGGAGTTATACTTTATGCTATTAGGAGTCTTAGACTTAGGGAGATCTATAATAAAGTTAAGTAAATAATATTGCTAGGCTTAGGTGGGGACCTAAAGAGGCTGTAGCTTACTATAGGGTTTATAGCGACGCGATTTATAGCGTTAGTAGGCATTATAGTTATCTAGGTATTTGCGGAGATCTTTAGTAAGACCATTATAAGCGTACTTCAGCGTAATTACCTTGTAGGTACGGTTAAATCTATAGTAGCCACCTATAGGATTGTTATAATTCCGCTTAAGGATCTCCTATTATAGTAATATATAATTTAGTACCTAGACCTTATTATTTTGCCTTAGGAGTCCTTAATTGTTAAGAGTGTAGTCCTTATTACTGGCAGGAACTTATTCCTAGGTTAACTAATTATATATAGAGCGTGTAAAGGCGTCCCTTTTTTATACTTTATAAATAAAATTAACCAGTGACTTAGGGGGGTATTTTATAAACGCCGTTTCAGCTAAGGCAGCTACTACTACCTCTTACTATAGTACGAGACTCTATGTAAAGTTAGTGCTAGCGAAGTAATGTATAATACGTAGGTAACTTACTAGGTTGTTATAGGGGACTATTACCTAGGCTAAGGGATCTTCCTTAGGGTTAAACGCCATTAGGCTAGTTAAGGGGATCTTAGAGAGAATAGTAGGATACCCTAGTTTGCCGGCGCTATATTTGCGAGGGTCGCTTATATACTATACGTATACTACTTACTGGTTTGGTATAGTAGTACTAGGGCCGCCTATAAGGCCTATAACCTATAACTTTTGCTATAATATAGGCAGTATAGTATTAAGGACTGTCCTTTTACTGCTATCTTTAAAGCCTTTAGCATAATCTAGGTGCTAAAATAGTGTGTTAGTAGGATTTTGTCAGATAATCTGTATTCTCTAAGGCGTGGGACACGTGCACGAGTTACGTGCACGGGGCACGTGCATTGTAAATCTCTTCAGAGCCCCAGGGGCCCTAGGTCAAGAAATCGACATCAATCAACGATTAAGTCAAGATCATTAATTAATTAACCCATTTAATCAATGAACCCCTCTATCTGAATTTCGTGACAGTTATGAGCCCGGTCCGCCGACTTAAGAAGCTATTCAGCTATTACTTAATCGTTTGAAGAAATTCTACCTTATCGTCAGACTCTGACACCTTATCGTTAAGACGCAGACTCTGACAGAAATCCTACCTCAATTATCACAAGACGAGTCTTTAATGAGATTTCACGAGATTCTATGAGATTCCACCTTAATCTAACAACAAGGACGATCCTGACAACAGGACGATCCTAACGATAAAATACCATCTCAATCCCTCCTTTGCCTATTAGTTAAATGACTCCACCAACGTCGAGCTTGTTGACGACGATCATCCTCAATAAGTCAGAAGACTGGGAGTAATGGCTATAGCAACTCCAAGCCCTTATAGATCAGCGAATTTGGGCCCACGTTAACCCAGATAGTATAGCACCTTAACGAGGTCTACTACAAGAACCAGCCTATCCAGAAGTTATAGATTTCAATAAGAATGCAACCTTATATGCACAGCTCTTGACGAATCAACAGAAAGCGTACAAGAACAGTAGACGATACTACGACCAGGATATAAAGTATTTCCTAAGATAGGAAGATTATCTTTAACAGATCCGCACCTAGATTACATCTACAGTATTAATTTAGAAGAAGCTACTGCTTAACCCTTCCTTAACAGTTAAAGAATGGCTATCTTAGCTAAAGGAGAACACAGAACCTACCTCGTCGTTTATTAGGAAGAAGGTACAATACTAGTACACAGAAGCCCTTAAGGGGTTCAAACAGTTGTTAAAATTAAACCAATGGCTAGATTAATAAGAACACGTAATATCCCTAGGAGAGAAGTACAAGATCCCTTAAATATCTGATAGTATCTGGCTTTAAGATTTGGCAGAAGTTATTTAACCTTTTAGCGACGCCTACTGTATGAAGTACACTACCGAGTTGAATGACCCTTAGAAATTGAGATCTTCCGAATACCGCAGAGTAGCAAAGGAGCTATAAGAAGGACTTAGAACACCCTTAAAGAAAGCCAATGCTACTATAAGAGGCAGTACCTTTAATGCAGACTTTATAGAGTAAGCTACTGAGGATTACTCTAATACTACTAAAGGTTTATAAAGAGGAAAGGCCTTAGCACGCAATAGACGCTGAAAGAGAGCTGGGACACTAGTGGATAAGAAGATGTCCTATAAGAAGCCAACGCCTAAGTGCTTAGCGTATAGAATATAAGGACACTCCCTACGGGACTATTAGTATTTATTTAAAGATAAGAGACCTATAGGAGTTATAATAGGAGATGCGCGCATTAATAGGGTACTAAAAAAGGTAGAAAAAAATAAGAATTTTACTAACCAAGTTACAAAGATTAGACTTAAAGAATAAGAAGATAAGGCCTAATAATAACAGGACAAGAGCTAGGAAGTTAAAATTAAGGGAGAAGCTAATGCAATATTCCTAGAATTATATTACACCGGTTAAACCTATCTACTAAAGCTATTAACTATTCTTAACTTAGGAACTACTTTCCATATCTTTAATAATCTCTCTCGTTTTTATAATTTTAGGAAAGCTCTAAGACACGAATATATTACCGCCGGCAGCTTAGAAGTGCCTATACTAGGCTATAGCGATGTCACTATCTAAATCACAAAACCAGACAAGAGCAAGGGAACCCTACGTCTTAAGGACGTTGCCTTTTATATAGACTTTAATATGAATCTAGTGTTGTTCCGTCTGCTTCAAAAACAAGGGTTCTACTAGGATAATAAAGGAGATAACAATCTTCTAGTTTAGAAGGATGACATAATCCTATATTAAATGGAAGAACGTTATAGATAATAGACTATCGAATACGTCCGACTAGGAAGTTAATTAGCGTTTAATATAAGCTAACTGCTACGCCGCTAATGGAAGCGCAGAGCATTGTCAAGAGACGCTTATCTAGATTTAAAAGGTGATGCGTATTTATAGTATCTGCGTCTAGGTCATCTAGGACCTATAAGCCTTTATTATTTAGGTCTTAACGCCCTAGAAGTTAAGCTTTAAGGCCTAAAGATAACGGAATATTAACATTGCAGTCTTACTAAAATTAAGCGTTAGGTCTTAAGAAGGTTCTTAAAATAGAATATTAATAAACCTTATCTTAACCTCTATATTGACTGGACTAACCTTAAGGAAGCGCATACTAGATTTATACGAGTTATATTTATCTATAATACCTTCTTAGGGAGAACCTTCCCGTATTTTATAACGACGTATAGCGAAGAGAAGGAGACACTATAAGTACTTAAAGATTTTATCTAATGGATTTGTTTAAGGCATAACCTTAAGGTTAACACTATTAGATTAGATAACAAGCTAGGGAAAAGGAGAACCCTTAAATAGCTACGGACCTAAGGGATTATATTTAAGCCTTTGGCGCCTTATACCTAAGCTTAAAATGGTACCGCCGAACGCTTAGGGGGTGTGATTATTAAGAGAGCATGTATAATAAGAATTGCTGCCAATCTACTACACAATCTATAGAAAGAGATAGTTGACTGTATAGTCTACCTTTGAGATCGAATGCCACGGGAAAGCAATGGTTGGAAATCGCCCTATAAGAGGTTCTATACCTTCCTAGCTAATAGGTTAAGAAAGCCGCAACTAGCGCACCTGAAAGCCTACGGCTGTAGGGCGTACGCGATGACGTCAGACGCCTAGCTAAAGAAAAAAAGGCTAAGCAAGCTAGATCCGCGAGCCTATATTGACTACCTCGTTAGCTATAACTCTACTAATATCTACAGGATCTGGATCCCATATAAAGGTATTATTATCTCTACTAGGGACGTCATCTTTAACGAGAAGACGTTCTTTAACAGCAAGCGAACGGACATCTTAAAGGACCTACATACTGAGTTAGATACGCTGATTAAGAAGATTTAACTCCCTAATACTCTAACTAAGAATAAGGTCCTTCTGGAAGACGATAAAGAAGTATTTAAACCGTCAATTTAAGAGGAAGATAATGACGTTAATGAGCTAGTTTAAACCTTTAATAAATTAGCAGATCTTAAGCTTATAAGAGCTCTTAAAGATGCATATTATACGCCACCTCCAATAGAAGAAGATAAAGAATCTCCATATACCTTTTACGTTAAGTATCCTATAAAGTTAGATATACAAGGTACTAATTAAGACATTATTAGCCGAGTAGGAGACGGGTTTTATACTTAGGGGGTATTTAATAACTCTATTAAGGACTTATTTAAGGAAGCCTGCGATAATAGGTTTAAAGACTTTGTTACCAAAAGGATCATATTAGCCTATCACAGCGCCTTCTTAGTAGGAAGGAAGTTTAACCTTAACAGTTGACTTAATAATAGCAAGCTAAAATCAGGCAGAATACGCGATGTTAGATTATATAGGAAGAACTTACCTCCGCCACCTTAGTTAATCCGTGACCTTAATACGCATCCTCTTTAAAATTAGTTCTAAGAAGCTTAACGAGCTTACCTCCAATCCCATTATTAAATAAGGTCGTTTTAAGAAACAGATAAGAAGTACGCAAAGGGACAGCAGGTCCTTAGCTTAATGTGGATGTTTATCTACAAGATAGACAAGCATGGATTTCTCTAGAAATATAAGGCATAATTAGTAGTCTGCGGAAATTAATAGGCCCCAGGAGACCTACCTATAAGAGCTACTATATTAGCTAGTATAACCTTCCGAACACTTATAGCGATTACCGCAAAATTCGACCTGGAGACGACACAGATAGATACAGTTAATGCGTTTGTCTATTGCAATCTTAATAAGGTTATCTATATAAAGCTACCGCCAGGGTTTAACAAAGGAAAGATAGACAAAGTACTACGCTTAAGAAAAGCCCTGTACGGACTACAACGATCACTACTGTTATAGTAGAAGAATCTCACGAGCTCGTTAAACGAATTGGGTTTTAAAGAGGTACCTTAGGAGCCGTGTGTTATACTAAAAGGTGAAATAGTCATCTTCTTCTATATTAACGATATTGTCTTCTGCTACTAAAAGATAGATAAGAAGAAAGCTTAAGAAGCAATTAAGGAGCTAAGCAAGGAATACCAGATAAGTACCCTTAGCGAGCTAAAATGGTTCCTAGGAATCCACGTGCTATGTAATTATAGCTAGAGGCTTCTGTGGCTATCCTAGAAAGCCTATATTAAGAAGATAGCTAACCAGTATGAGATAGATCTTAGAGGGCGTCTTCTAGACACTCCTATAGCAGAATCGGAACTCCTCCCTACTAATTACCAATCGATCCGTCCGACGCGTCTATCCCCCAATATAGACCTATTAGTCCGCCCTATATCCCTACCAGCCTCTACGATGCTATATCAGAGAAAATTGGGTTTAGTACTCTATGTAGCCACTATAACGCGTCCGGATATTGTGTTTGCAGTATTAAGGCTGGTAAGGTTCAATCAGGACCTAAGCTAAGAGCATTATTAAGCGGCAGATAGAGTCATCTAATACCTATATAGCACGAGAAGCAGAGCAATCTGCTATAGAGGAGATGAGGAAGGAATAAACGGTAGAGGGAGAGACAAAGGAATACGCGATAAAGAACAAGATAATAGAAGAGACGGTAGAGGTAAAGCGCAATCATTTATCTATACCAGCAATGCATTATTCGCGAATAACTCCGTCAATAGAAAGAGCTCATAAGGATATATTATAAAGCTATTTAGGGGGCCGATCGCCTAAAGAGCAAACAAGCAGGGTATAGTTATAACGTTAAGTATAGAAGCCAAGTTGTTAGCCCTATTACAAATAGTAAAGGAAGCTATCTTTACCAGCAGGCTATTTAAAGTAATAACGTTACGCCTAAACGAGCCCTTAATTATCAAATGTAATAACACCTAGATGCTCTAACTAATTATAGAAGATATGGTAAAGCTAATTACAAAGCTCCGACACGTTAACATCTATTAACACTAGCTATATTAGGAATACGCAATGAGACGAGTATGATTTTAATAGACAGCAACGAAGGAGATAATTGCTGATGGACTTATAAAGGCTCTACCCAAGCAGAGGTTTCAAAGTTTCGTTAATATAATTGGGATGGTGGATATTAAGGAGCAGCTAAATAAGGAGAAGCAACTAGAGGACCTAAGGGACGGTATTAGAGCAAGATAAAAAAATTCAGATAAGATTATGGTTTAATTAACTTATTAACGGACACAAGAAGGTGGCTAGCTTTAACCTTAAAGAGCTTAAAGCTAAGGGGGTGTGTTAGATAATCTGTATTCTCTAAGGCGTGGGACACGTGCACGAGTCACGTGCACGGGGCACGTGCATTGTAAATCTCTTCAGAGCCCCAGGGGCCTTAGGTTAAGAAATCGATATCAATTAACAATTAAGTCAAGATTATTAATCAATTAACCCATTTAATTAATGAACCCCTCTATCTGAATTTCGTGACAGATTTGCTTTGCCTAGCTTATATTTAATCTTAAAATTAAACTTAGCTAGTTCCTTAGCGTACTAGGCCTAGCAAGTAGATAAGCTCTTTATAGTTATAAAGTACCTAAGATTGTTGTAATTATAGAGCACGCGCGTTATATATACGGCGTGCTTAAGGTAGTGGCGTTATATCTTAAAGCATTGTACTATAGCAAGTAATTTCTTATTATGTGTATTATACCGCACTTTTAGGCTAGTAAGCTTCTAACTATAATAAGTAATTAGGTGCCAGTAGAGTTAATCTCCCTACCTAAAATGCTATAGAAGTATACCACTATAGGTATAATTAGAAGCGTTAGTAATTACTATTAGGGGTAGATTAGGGTTAAAGTGGTAAAGTAAAGGAGCCTATGTAAACGCAGCGCGTAGTTTATAAAATACCTGCTAAGTGTTATTAGGCTAGGACTAAGGTTAATACTATTTAGTAGGCCCTTTTTTGCGCTTCTGCTTTTTCTTTTCCCTATTTAATATTAGGTTATAATATACCTGTATAAGATATATATATAGGGGGTATATAGTATCTAAGTAGTTTTAGATAAATCGCCTATAGAAGTTAGCAAAGCTAAGGAAGACCTAAATATCCCTATTAGACTTAGGCTTAGGCTATTCCTTAATAGCTTTTATATAGGTAGGATCTATTATAATACCCTTAGGTATAACAATAAAGCCTAGGAACTTAATATTCTTAATATAAAAAAAAATATTTTAATAGTTTGGTATAGAGGCCCTAAGTATAGAGCTGTTATAGTACCTGCTTAACATACTTAATGTGCTTATCCTTATTATTTAAGTAGATAAAAATATTATCTAGGTAAACTATGTAGATGGTATCTACTAAGGTTTTTAGAACCTTTTAAATATAGCTCTAGAAAGTTATAGGGGCGTTAGTAAGACTAAAGGGCATTACTAGGTACTTGTTATAGGACACCTCCGTGACACCTTCTATACGTCCACCTGTTTCCACCGACGCAGCAAGAAGAGACTGACCGCGAGACGGCAACCCAATGGCAATTTGCTGGCAATCTACGGCAATCTAACAGCAATCTGCCGTATTCTGCCATATTCTGCCAAGTTCTGCTAGGACCGCTCCTTAAATCCTATTTTGCTCTATATATATATTAACCAAGTAACCAAACTAATAATATATACCCTTTCTTCCCGTTTCCTTACCTTCTCTCCTTATATAACGTCTTAATTTTATTATATAGTTTATGTATATAGCTTAATAATATCTACTTCGCTATATATTATTACCACTTATACTTACTCTGTAATACTATATTGCGTTAAAACCTTAAAACCCTATACTCTACCCCGTCCTATTTATAATATAGAACCACCTTAAAGCCCCTATAACGGCCGCTAATATTATATCCGCACTCTAGGAATAATTAGCAGATATATAAAAGTTCTTTATAGACGCCCTCGCATAAAACTAAGCTGCTATAGCTTAATAGTAAGCTAAATAAGAAGTATAGCACCAGAAAATAATTAAGGCCCTTTAAGAAGAAATCTACACCCTTAAGACGCTTACGCTAAGCCCTTAAGACTAATTGCTATTACTAAAAGCCAATACGTGGAATATAAGCCCTAAACTAGCAATAGTTATCCTACTAGTAGAACTAACTACCGCGTTATAACAATCTAAAAAACTACTAGACCTTTTAGTATTTACTAGCAAATAATAAGAGCTTTAGTTATTCTTAAGCTGGCTTAAGAATAAGCTAACTAGTAATGCTAACTGTTACCTAACTAAAGCCAACCAACTCTACTATGCCCTAAGTTAATTAGGAGGAGATGTAGCTAACCTTATTAAACCTCTCTAGCCAAACTTAGTATAAAGCCTAGTTGTACTTCTTAAAGCTATATATAGTAACCTAAACTGCCAAGCTACTACTTAAAGGAAGATAAACTATATAACTTAAGAAAAAAAAGCTTCCTAGTGTACTTCTCTAAATTTAATTATTATATAAAAGAAATAGGCTAGAATAACTCCGCACTAATTAATAGCCTTATTAAATCTTTAAGCCCTAAACTAAAAACCTCCCTAATTAGTGTAGACCTACTAAAAGCCCTTAACGCCTATATAAACGTTATTAATAAACGGTATAATAATATACTACGCCTAACACTAAAGCCCACTCCTTAATATAATATAATAACCCTATAAACGTCCACTAAGTTATTATCCCAGCCTAAGCACCCCAACGCCATAGATATTAATACTAGGACCCTAGGATACGCCCTACTAGGGTCCTCTAAATAGGAACAACGTACTAAGCTAGGCCTCTGCTTTAAATATAGAAGTAGCTCCTACCTCTTTAATTACTACTCTACCCCCTTCTAAAAAGATCTATAAATAGTTAACGCTAGCAGCTGTTTACCACACTAATCTTCTAGCTATTAACCTTAATCTTTACCTAGTTTTAGCCCCGCATTTAGTAAGCACCACTTATAAGGATAAAATTATAACTAATGTTTTAGAGGAACCCCTTTCCACTTGCCACTAAAAGGTATATCCTAGAGTTAAATTGCTCTTTAGGATAGCTATATCACAGAATCTTATTAAATGCATTAGATATAGCAAATCCTAACTCTTAGGATTGTAGTATAACTATTAACTGCTGTCTTTGGTAGAAAGGTTAATAGGCTAATACTTAAGTCCTAATTAACACAGGAGCTAGCGGTATAGGATTTATTAATAAGATCTTTATATAAGACAATAGGTTTACTCTAACACCCCTTAACCAGCATATTAACGTATTTAGATTTAATGGCAAACACACTATCTTAGGCCGTATTACTTATATAGCAGCCCTATAACTATAATACCTAGACCATAAAGAATTAATTAAGCTCTTTATAACTACCCTAGGTTACCTAGTAACCCTTAAACAGCCCTAGATAAAGCTATATAAGGTAACCATTAATTAAAACAACTTTAAGCTTCTATTTACTACCTCCTATTACAAGTAGAAGTGCCTTATAACTTGCTGCCTAGACCCTAAATTAAAATCTAAAAAATCCACTAAGATCTACCAGTCTAAAATTTCCACTAACGTCTACCCTATACCCAAGATTTCCACCAAATTCTACTAATATAAGATTTCTACCGACGTCTACTAAGAACCCAAAAATTATACTAAACTATATAAACCGATCCTAACTGCTATACTGCCCTAAACTAAATAGAAGTCCAAGCTTAACATATAAAGGTACTAGAAGAACTAGTATTCTACTATAAAAAGGATACTTAAAGAACCTAAACCTAAATAAGAAACTAAATAAGAAACTAAATAAGAAACTAAGGATAATTTAAGCTCGCTTAATACCTTAGATATCTATATAATTAGAGCTACCCTATTAGCACAACTTACTAGGAAACCAGAATATACGATCTTTACTATTATAATAGCTGATATTAAGAAGGCCTTAGCACTAAAGAAGCATACTAACCCTGCTATAAAAGTACTAGTATGCCACTATAAGCACCTAGAGGTATTCTTATAAAAGGAAGCTAATAAGTTAGTAGAACACTAACTATATAACTATAAGATCGTACTTAAAGAAGAAAAACAGCTAGGATTTAGACCCCTATATAGAATGTCCTAAAACAAACTTAAAGTACTATAAAAGTACTTAGACGAGCACTTAAGTAAAGGATTTATTAGAGCAAGCTCTTCGCCTATAGCTGCACCTATAATCTTTATTAAGAAACCTAGCAGCGGTTTACGCTTCTATATAGACTACCAAGCTCTTAACGCTATTACTATTAAGAATTAGTACCTACTCCTATTAATTTAAAAGACATTAAACTAATTAAGTAAGGCTCGCTACTATACAAAACTTAACCTTATCTATATATTTAACCGCCTCCGTATTATAAAAGGAGATAAATAGCTTACTGCATTCTATACTAGATATAGACTATTTAAATACTTAGTAACCCTATTTGGCCTTATAAATGCCCCAAGTTTATTCTAATACTTTATAAATAATACCCTACAACCTTATCTAGACGTTTTCTGTACTGCTTATATTAATAACATCCTAGTATATAGTAATAACCTAACTAAATATAAGAAATATATTAACCTTATTTTAGAAGCCCTGCGTAGAGCTAGCTTATAATTAGATATAGATAAGTATAAATTCCATAAAATAGAAGTCCTATACCTTAGACTTATTATTTCTATAGACGGTATATAAATGGACTTAAAGAAGATTAAAGTAATTATAAACTAGTAAAAACCTAAGAATATTAAGGACGTAAGAGCCTCTATAGGATTTGCTAACTTCTACTAATAGTTTATTAATAACTTCTCCGCCCTGGTCTTACCCTTTATAGCTCTAACCTAAAAGAATAAAACCTTTATCTTTGATAAGGAATATAAGAAGGCCTTTACCTATCTAAAAGTTATATTTACTACTATACCTATACTCTAATACTTTAACCTAAACTAAAAGAGTGTTATAGAAGCTAACTCATCTAACTATATTACTAGAGGCATTCTGTCTTAGTATAATAAGGAAGGGGTACTACACCCTATAGCATACTTCTTAAAATAACTAAGTTCAGCTAAATATAACTATAAGATCTACGATAAGGAATTGTTAGCCATTATTAGATATTTTAAATAATGGTAACCCAAACTAGAAGGCTCCAGATTTCTAATTAAGGTTTTTAGCAACTATAAGAACCTATAATACTTTATAACTATAAAATAGCTAAGCTACTATTAAGCCTGCTAGTTAGAATATCTATCCTATTTCTAATTCTCTATTATATACCGCCTAGGTGCTTAAGGCCAGAAGCCTAATACTCTAACCTAATATTTATAAGATATGCTAGTATAGGAAGAAGTATATACCTACCGTAATTAAACACTACTTCGCCCTAAGCTATTTAACTCTCCCGTTAAATACGTTATAATATACGTCCTTAAAACAACTAATTAATTAATTAAACAGATAATAGTTAATAAATACCCAAATAATAAGTTTGTCTAAGAAACGCTTAAGCTAATTTAAAACAGCATTAAACACTCTAAAAGGATCTCTCTAAGTAAATGTAAAGCTTATAGAGACTACTTATACTACTAGAACCATCTAGTTGTACCTAACTACAACGAACTTAAGCTTAAGCTCCTTAAACATGCATATAATCTACTAGTAGCCGGCTACCTAGGCCAAGGAAAAACCCTAGAACTCCTCTAATAAGAGTACTATTAGCCAAATATATATAATATAATAAGAAGGTATATCTTTAGCTGCCATACTTACTAATAAGCCAAAGCCTTATATAAGACATATAATGGCTTTCTAAAGCTACTACCTGTTCCAGACCAAAGATAAAAGGATATCTTAATTAACTTTATTATTAAGCTCCCCATAAGTAAAGCGTGTATAAATATTATAGTAGTTATAGACTAACTATCTAAGATAAAACACTTAATCGCCTACCCTAATATGTCAGCACCTGCTATTGCCTAATTATTCCTAAATTATATATAGAAACTCTATAGACTTCCTAAAACAATCGTCTCTAATAGAGGTAGATAGTTTATCTCTATATTTTTAGAAAGAACTAACTACCTAACTCTATATTAAAGCACTATTATCTATAGTATACTACCTGGAAACGGATGGTTAAATAGAATATATAAATGCTATAATGGAACAGTATATTTAGATATATATGTTATATTTACAGGACAACTTAATAGACTAGCTTATATTTGCTAAGTTTACTACAAACAACTCCATTTTAAAAACTATAAAGGTCTCCCTATTCCTGGCCAACTATAGCTAGTACCCACAAATAGGTTTTAAACCCTTTAGTAATATCCCTCGCCCCACTTATTATGCCTTATAGGTTATAAAAGTAAATAAATTTATAAAGAAGATAGAAGAACTATAAGAGTTTCTTATTAATAAAATAATATAGGCCCAATCTATCTATAAAGCCGCAGCAAATAAAAACTAAACCCTAGCACCAGCCTATTAAATTGGTAACTTTGTCTAGCTAGATACAAGAAATCTAAATATAAAACAACCTACTAAGAAACTTAATTAGAAGAACGCCGGCCCTTATAAGGTTAAAAGAGTTACCTCTCCTTATGCCTACTAACTAAAGCTCCCTAATACGGTTAAAATCCACCCTATATTCTATATGTTAGTCCTCCACCCTACTGCCCATATATTAGACGCCCTACCTAAACAGATCTAGGACCCTCCCCTACTAATTAAAGTGGATAGTAAGGATAAGTACCTTATTAAAAGAATTAATGACATTAAGTACAACAAATAAAAACGCTAATATATATACCTTACGAAATGGAGAGGCTTTTATAAGCCTATATAGGAACCCGTTAACTCTATAGGACTTATATAAGCTATAAAAGACTTTTATAAACTCTACCTAGAACTACTACAGCCCCATTTTATAGAAGCTTAAGTTTAAAGGGGGGGTACTATTATGAGACACCTCCGTAATACCTTATACACATCCACCTGTTTCTACTAATGCAGTAAGAAGAGACTAACCGTAAGACGGCAACCCAATGGCAATTTGCCGGCAATCTACCGCATTCTGCCATATTCTGCTAAAGTCTACTAAATTCTGCCAAGTTCTGCTAGGACCGCTCCTTAAATCCTATTTTACTCTGTGTATATATTAACCAAGCAACTAAACTAATAATATATATCCTTTCTTCCCGTTTTCTTACCTTCTTTCCTTATACAACGTCTTAATTTTATCACACAGTTTATATACATAGCTTAATAATATCTACTTCGCTATATATTATTACCACTTGTACTTACTCCATGACAGTACTTAAAGTAACTATAGCGTATCTTAAATGCGGTCTTTTATTTATCTCCCTTTTTAATGCAAATCCTATAGTATGCATTATAAAGATCTAGCTTTATAAAGATCTTTATATAGCTAAGCCTATTAAAAAGTTTGCTAACTAGTGGTAGGGGGTACTAGTTTTTAATTGTGATCTTATTTAGGCGTCTATAGTTAATATATAGCCATATTATACCTTTTGCTTTTAGTATAAAGAGGATAGGCGCTCTAGTAGGCAACTTGCTAGGCCTAATTTAGCCCTTCTTAAGAGCACTCTTTAGGTACTCCTATAAGATCTACAACTCTTTCTATAAGAGGTTATAGATAAGTATCTATAGTGGCGTCTTACCTTCTTCTAAGTTAATTATATAGTCGTACTTAGAGTTCTAAGGTAGTATACTTACTAGCTTATTAGAGAAGATATTAATCTCCTTTTTATATATATTTAGTAGGCTAGGGTCCATGGAGGTTAAGGCGACTATTATATAGTAGTATACTTCTAGGAGCTAGTAAAGAGAAAGGTATAGCCGACATGCGTTTTGCAGGTATACTTGCACTAAAAGTGTATATAGCTCTGCTCTAGTATACTTAATAGTTTTAGGGTTTTAATTACCTCCCCCCTAAGTTATGGTAATCTATATTAGCACTAAAGGGTCTCTACGGGTACTTGCTGCCAGTAATAATAGGTCCTCTATTATATTTATAACCGGCATAAAGAAAGAGTCTTCTGGCTATAGTAAATAGACTATTTTACTAGCCTTAATGTCTGCTAGGAGTGTATTAAGGGTGACTATTTAGAGGCGTTTAAGGTCTAAAGTACCCTAGATAAATTATCTAGAATAAAAGCTAATTAATAGATATGCTTTCGCAAGCCAATCCCATCTAATAACTATATTATAACCATTAAATAAGCCACCCTAAAAGGTCTGGGGGCTAATAGTATAAGGGGTACCCTAGGAGTCACTAGTGGTAACCGTAAGATTATAAGCGTCCTAGATTGTTATCTAGTTACTATTAAGGAAACGTGTAATAGGTTGTAACGGGCGCTCCTAAAAGGTATATATTAGATAAGACAGATAAAGGTTTTACTAATGTCCCACTAATGTCCTAAAGGAGACATAGACAGATAAGGGGTAAGGGGTTTTACTAGTGTCTTAGAAGGACCATATAGGGAGCTAGTTCTCCTCTAGAGAAGAACCAACGATTAGTCTTTAAATAGAAGAGTTTAGAAAGCATTTATCCTTCAATACGTGAAGCTCGTTCTACCTTCGACTTACCTTCGACTTACCTGTGGCTCTCATTCTACACTGTCAATTAAGATAATCATACATTCCGGTCAGACTGGCCTCTTACATAGGTTTATGTGAATATAACGCGTAGCTTATAGGCAGGTTAAACCTATAGACGATGTCTTAGTTAATAAGGTTAATTTAGCACCTATTATTGTATAAGCAATATAGGCAGACTTTACCCTAGGGCGTATTTATCGCAATATATACTATAATACGTTTCTTCTCTCCCTCTATATTAGGCCCTAGTTGCAGTTAAGAGAGATATACTACTAGGGCTTTAGGTTTTCTAAAAGCTGGCCTAACTTATCTTTACTAGCTTGCTTCTAGTATTCTTTACAGTAGTTACCTACGGGCCTCTTTTAACTCGCGTGTATACTACTAGTGTTTAAGGGGTCCTCTAAGCCATCTAGCCTTTAAGTAGTCTCCCTAGGAGTTTGTTTAAAGCGTTGCCCTTTTTGGGTTCTGTTCCCTAAACCTAATTCTATAGAGCCTATACTATGACCGCGCTTTAAGTGTAAGGATTTGCCACTGCTAGCTACGTGATCTTTTGCAAGCTTTATAGTATTAAGCAGTTACTCCATATAGTGGATTTTAGCAAAGAGGTTCTCTATAGTTCTTATTTGTTTAATAAAGTTTTGGCGGAAGAGCTCTGCCTATAGGTAGGCTAGGAGGTATAAGAACTAAAAGTCTACCTATTGCTTGGGATTAATAAAAGGGGTATATAAGAAGCGGTCCTTTAAGCTACGCATATGGGCTAGGAAGATGTTAAACCTCTAGTTCTCCTTTATAATGGCCGTATAGTATATAGTAGTATTATTAAAGCGTCTTACTGTAGGGTTCCTAATCTGGTCTTAGACTATAGTCTTAAACTTATTCTATAGTAAGGGACCTTTATCTTTAGTACCTAGCTAGCAATAAACCAGTTAGGTAATTATCTTCTCTTTTATAAGACCTTTAATAGCCTAGCGCGTATATTGCTTACAGTTGTAGTTAGCGTTGTTAACCTTAAATCGGTTCTTAACTGCGGCAATTTAGCGATTAAAATGCTGTTAAGTAGTACCACTAATATTAGGTAGTGACTTCTTGACTAGGGCGTTAAGATTTATTTAGCGTATGCGTTCGCTATCCCTTAACACGTCAGGGTCCTCAGAGTAAGTGGTCCGTGCGGGAACACCGTTTTCAATTCAATACGTGCGCGTCCTCTAAGGACTCATTTTGGCTGCAGTATACGCAAAATACCGTTCTGCAGGAGGGACGACTACTAGAGGCCTTATACTAAGCGACTTAGCTCCCAAGATTAAGCTTATATATCAATTTTATATAGAATATTACGAATATTACGAGCCTTATATTCCTGAGTACGGGCGCCAAATTCAGGTGATCTGATTGGCTACTCCTTATCGATAACCCGAGGACCCGAATTGACGTGTTAAGGGATATAACTTATACTCTTTACTAGAGAGGCAATAGGAGGGCTTTATTAAATTAATAATGCTCTATAAGTTGGCTATTTTCTTAGCCAGCTTATCTAGCTCCTTTATATTAGCAGTATTTAGAGGGATACTAGTAATCTTGCTAAGCTCCTATTAAGCCTAGGTATATAAGTTAAACTAGTTTCCAGCGTTTGCAGGTAGCTAATTATTTTAAGGTTTAGAAGATGGCTTAGATTTTACTAGTGTGTTTCTAACGGTTTTGTCTACACTAAATCCTAAGGCGTTTGGTGGTTATATTATTAGCATATTACCATTAAGTATAGGCATCGGTTTTCTTTTTAGAGGCATTATAGAAAAATTAAACCGGCTATCCTCCTAAGGGGATTAGTAAAGATTTAAATGTAAGGTAAGGATGTGGATAGGGAGTCTAATAATAGAATAATGGGGTATATTATATAGATAGACAAATCCTTAAGGGCAAAGGAGGAGTCTGTATGCGAGGTAAGGAAGGGTTTTCCCTAGGCACGTATAGCGCACGTGCCTTACGGGCGAGTCACCCCTGGGTCGCCCTAGGGTCGCCCTAGGGTCGCCCATACCTTACGGCTATATAACTATCTACTTAGGTTTTACCTAATATAAATAGCTTTTTTTTAAAGCTAATTAACTTAATAAACTATTAAATCTTTAGCTAAAGGAGTTACTCTAATTACGCAGAAACTTAACCTTTAGAGTAGACTCTTAATTTGTCACGGAGCGAGCATAAGCGGTGATAATATATAGCGAAGTAGATATTATTAAGCTATGTACATAAACTGCGTAATAAAGTCAAGACGTTGCGTAAGGAAAAGGAAGTAGGAAACAGGGGAAAAAGGGTATATAACGTTCGCTTAGTTACTAGGTTAACGGGTACTATACTATACACAGGTAGAATAGAGCTTAGGTGGCGGTTCTAGTAGAACTTGGCAGAATTCGGCAGTTAGAGGTCCTTAAAGTTGCTAATTAGCAACTCCAATAGTAAAGACGGCAGATTACGGCAGAATACGGTAGATTGCTGTCAAATTGCCGTCTTATAGTTAGTTTCCAGTTATTTAGTTAGTGGAAACAGGTAGACGTGTATAAGGTGTTACGGGGGTATCCTATAATAGTACCCCCCCTTTAAACTCAAGCATCTGCAAGATAGGGCTATGGTAGTTCTAGGTAGAGTTTATAAAAGTCTTCTACAGCTTATATAAGTCCTATAGAGTTAGCAGGTTCCCATAAGGGTTTAGTAAAACCTCTCTATTTTATAAGGTATATATATTTACGTTTCCGTTTATTATACTTAATATCATTAACTCTTTTAATAAGGTACTTATCCTTACTATCTACTTTAACTAGTAGGGGAGGGTCTTAGATCTATCTAGGCAGGGCGTCTAATATAGGGGCGGCAGGGCGGAGGACTGACGTATAGAATATAGGGTAGATTTTAACCGTATTAGGGAGCTTTAGTTAGTAGGTATAAGAAAAAACAACTTTTTCAACCTTATAAGGGCCAGCGTTCTTCTAATTAAGTTTCTTAATAGGTTATTTTATGTTTAGATTTCTTATATCTAGCCAGACAAAGTTACTAATTTAGTAGGCCGGTACTAGGGTTTAGTTCTTATTTGCTGCGGCTTTATAGACAGATTAGGCCTATATTATTTTATTAGTAAGAAACTCTTATAATTCTTCCATCTTTTTTACAAATTTATTTGCTTCTACAACTTATAAGGCCTAATAAGCCAGGTAAGGAATATTACTAAAGGGTTCAAAACCCATTTATAGATACTAGCTATAGTTAGCCAGGAATAGGGAGACCTTTATAGTTTCTAAAATGGAGTTATTTACAGTAAACTTAGTAAATATAAGCCAGTTTATCCAGTCGTCCTGTAGATATAACGTGTATATCCAAATATATTATTCTATTATAGCATTTGCACGTTCCGTTTAACCATCCGTTTCTAGGTAGTATGCCGTAGATAACAGTGCTTTAATATAGAGTTGGGTAGTTAGTTCTTTCTAAAATATAAAGATAAACTAGCTGCCTCTATTAGAGATAATTGTTTTAGGGAGTCTATAGAGTTTCCATATATAATCTAAGAACAGTTAGGCGACAGTAGGTGTTAATATATTAGAACAGGCGATTAAGTGTCTTATTTTGGATAGTTAGTCTATAACTACCATAATGTTCGTACAGCCTTTACTTATGGGGAGTTTAACGACGAAGTTAATTAAGATATCCTTCTATCTTTAGTCCGGAACAGGTAGTGGCTTTAGAAAGCCGTTATATATCTTATATAAAGCCTTAGCTTATCGGTAGGTATAGTAGCTAGAGATATACCTTCGTATTATATTATATATATTCGGCTAGTAGTACTCCTATTAGAGTAGTTCTAGGGTTTTTCTATAGCCTAGGTAGCTAGCTACTAATAGGTTATATACGTGTTTAAAAAGCTTAAGCTTAAGTTTATTATAGTTAGGTATAACTAGGCGGTTCTAATAGTATAAGCAGTCTCCACAAGCTTTATATTTACTTAGAGAGGTCTTTTTAAAGCGTCTAACGCCATCTTAAATTAGCTTAAGTGTCTCTTAGATAAACTCATCATTTAAATATTTATTAATTATAATCTATTTAACTAATTAATTAGTTATTTCAAGGACGTATACCATAAGGTCTTTAGCTAGGGGATTAAATAATTTAGGGCGAAGCAGGGTTTAATTACAGTAGGCATGCGCTTCTTCCTATACTAGTATATCTTATAAACATTAGATTAGGGTATTAGGTTTTTAACCTTAAATGCCTAGGTAGTACGTAATTAAGAATTAGAAATAAGACAGATATTCTAACTAGTAGGCTTAATAATAACTTAGCTGTTTTATAGTTATAAAGTACTGTAGATTCTTATAGTTATTAAAAACCTTAATTAGAAATCCAGCGCCTTCCAGTTTAGGTTGCTATTATTTAAAATATCTAATAATAGCTAATAATTCCTTATCGTAGATCTCGTAGTTATATTTAGCTGGACTTAGTCGTTTTAAGAAGTATACTATAGGGTATAATACTTCTTCCTTATTATACTGAGACAAAATGCCTCTAGTAACATAGTTAGATAAGTCGGCTTCTATAACACTCTTTTAGTTTGGGTTAAAGTGTTAGAGTACAGGTATAGTAGTAAATATAACTTTTAGATAGGCAAAGGCCTTCTTACATTTCTTATTAAAGATAAAGGTTTTGTCTTTTTAGGTTAGAGCTATAAGGGGTAAGACTAGGGCGGAGAAGTTATTAATAAACTATTAGTAGAAGTTAGCAAATCCTATAAAGGCTCTTATATTCTTAACGTTCTTAGGTTCTTACTAGTTTACAATTACTTTAATTTTCTTTAGGTCTATTTATATACCGTCTATAGAAATAATAAGTCCAAGGTATAGGACTTCTATTTTATAAAATTTATACTTGTCTATATCTAATTATAGGCCAGCTCCACGTAAGGCTTTTAAAATAAGGTTAACGTGTTTCTTATATTTAGTTAGGTTATTGCTATATACTAGGATATTATTAATATAAGCAGTATAAAAAATGTCTAGGTAAGGTCGTAGGGTATTATTTATAAAGTATTAGAATAAACTTAGGGCATTTATAAGGCTGAACGGCGTTACTAAGTATTTAAATAGTCCATACCTAGTACGGAATGCAGTAAGCTATTTATCTCCTTTTATAATACAAAGACGGTTAAATGCGTAGATAAGGTTAAGTTTTATATAGTAGCAAGCCTTATTTAATTAGTTTAGTGTCTCTTAAATTAACAAAAGCGGGTACTAATTCTTAATAGTAATGGCGTTAAGAGCTTAGTAGTCTATATAGAAGCGCAGACCGCCGCCAGGTTTCTTAACAAAGATTATAAGTATAGCTATAGGCAAAGAGCTTGCTCTAATAAATTCTTTACTTAGGTATTCGTCTAAGTACTTCCATAGCACTTAGAGTTTATTTTAGGACATTCTATATAGGGGTCTAAATCCTAGCTGTTTTCCTTCTTTAAGTATAATCTTGTAGTTATATAGTTAGTGCTCTACCAACTTATTAGCTTCCTTTTATAAAAATACTTCTAGATGCTTATAATAGCATACTAGTACTTTTATGGCAGGGTTAGTATGCTTTTTTAGTACTAAGGCCTTTTTAATATTGGCCATTATAATAGCGAAGATTGTATATTTAGGTTTCCTAGCAAGTTATACTAATAGGGTAGCTCCAATTATATAGATATCCATAGAAAGGGGGGTAAGTTACCAGCTAGCAACTTCCTTTTAATTATCTACTATTTCTTATTTAACTTTAGGTTTAGTATTAGGTATAGAGTTAGTATTAGATTTAGGTTTAGGTTCTTTAAATATCCTTTTTATAGTAGAATACTAGTTCTTCTAGTACTTTTATATATTAAGCTTAAGTTTAGGCTTCTACTTGGTTTGGGGTGGTATAGTAGTTAGGGTTAGTTTATATAGTTTAGTATAATTTTTAGGTTCTTAATAGAATTAAGTGGACTTTTTAGGTGCGGGGTAGATATTAATAGAAATTTTAGACTAATAGATCCTAGTAGATTTTTTAAATTTTGGTTTAGGGTTTAAGTAGTAAGTTATAAGGCACTTCTACTTATAACAGGAGGCGGTAAATAGAAGCTTAAGGTTGTCCTAATTAATGGTTACCTTATATAGCTTTATTTAAGGTTATTTAAGTATTACTAAGTAACTTAGGGTGGTAATAAAAAGCCTAATTAGTTCTTTATAGTTTAGGTATTAGAGTCTTAGGAATACTATATAGGTAATACAGCCTAAGATAGTGCGTTTGCCATTAAATCCAAATACGTTAATATGCCGGTTAAGGGGGGTTAGGGTAAAACTATTATTTTATATAAAGATCTTGTTAATAAATCCTATACCACTAGCTCCTATATTAATTAGGACTTAAGTATTAGCCTATTAATTATTCTACTAAAGATAATAGTTAATAGTTATGCTATAATCCTAAAAGTTAGAATTCGTAACATCTAGAGTATTTAATAAGATCTTAAGGCAGCGCTATCCCAGAGAGCGACTTAGCTCTAGGACCTTCCTTTTAGAGATAACTAGGGTAGGGTTCCTATAGAATATTAGCTATAACTTCGTCCTTATAAGTAGTGCTTACTAGATATAGGGCTGGAGCCATATAAAGATTAGGGATGGTAACTAGAGAATTAGTATGGTAAACAGTTACTAGTATTAGCCATTTATAAATTATATTAGGGTATAGGGACAGAGCAGTATCATAAGATATAAGTCTTGCTTCCGCATTTAAAGCAGAGGCCTAGCTTAATATATTATTCTTATTTAGGGGACCCTAGTGGGGCATACTCTAGGGTTCTAGAGTTAATGTCTATAGCGTTAGGGTGTTTAGGCTAAGATAATAACTTAATAGTTATTTATAGAGCTATTATATTGTATTAAGGAGTGGACTTTAGTGTTAGGCGTAGTATATTATTATATTATTTATTAATAACATTTATGTAGGCGTTAAGGGCTCCTAGTAGATCTACACCTATTAGGGAGGTTTTTAGTTTAGGACTTAGGGATTTAATAAGGCTATTAACTAGTGCGGAGTTGTTCCAGCCTATTTCCTTTATATAACGGTTGAATTTGGAGAAGTATACTAGAAAGCTTTTCGTTCCTTAAGTTATATAGTTTATCTTTCTCTAAGTAGTGGCTTAGCGGTTTAGGTCACCATATATAGCTTTAAGAAGTATAACTAGACTTTATACTAAATTCGGTTAAAGGGGTTTAATAAGATTAGCTATATCTTCTCCTAGTTAACTTAGGGCGTAGCAGAGTTAGTTAGCTTTAGTTAAATAGCAGTTAGCATTACTAGTTAGCTTATTTTTAAGCTAGCTTAGAAATAATTGGAGTTCTTATTATTTACTAGTAAATATTAGAGGGTCTAGTAGTTGTTTAGATTATTATAGTGCGGTAGTTGGTTTAGGGTAAATAGCTACTATAGGTTTAGGACTCTCGTTTTACGTGTTTGTCTCTAGAGAAGGTGTTCGGTCTTAGGGCCCTAGTATAGGTATCTTAAGGGTACGGACTTCTTTTTAAAGGTCCTTAATTATTTATAGGTGTTATACTTCTTATTTAGCTTATTATTAAGTTAAAGTGGCTTAGTTCTATATAAGGGCGTTTATAAAGGACTTCTGTATCTTTACTAATTATTTTTAGAGTGCGGACATAATGCCAGCGGCTGTTATAGGGGCTTTAGGGTTGTTCTGTATTTCGGAGGGTAGTATATAAGGTTAACGCAACATAGTGTTACGGAGCGAGTACAAGCAGTGATAATATATAGCGAAGTAGATATTATTAAGCTATATATATAAACTGCGTAATAAAGTTAAGACGTTACGTAAGGAAAAGGAAGTAGGAAATAGGGGAAAAAGGGTATATAACGTTCGCTTAGTTGCTAGGTTAACGGGTACTATGCTATACATAGGCAGGGTAGAGCTTAGGTAGCGGTTCTAGTAGAACTTGGCAGAGTTCGGCAGTTAGAGGTCCTTGAAGTTGCCAGTTAGCAACTCCGACAGTAGAGTTGGCAGATTGCGGCGGAATACGGCAGATTGCTATCAGATTGCCGTCTCGTGGTCGGTCTCCGGTTGTTCAGTCGGTGGAAACAGGTGGACGTGTGTAAGGTGTCACGGGGGTGTCCCGTGACATAATTTAGGTAAAGTGTTCTTACTATAAGCTATACTAGACCTCTTTATACTAAGTTTAAGGACGCGTTTGGTAAGCGGATAATATCTAATTATATAATTAAGTCTCCTGCGGTTAATATCCAGTCCCTTACAAATATAATTGCTGAGGACTTAATTGTGCGTTAGCGTATGCGGGATATTGGGTTTAAAGCACCTATTATTCTTTAACCTGGATTAGAGCGGCTCTTATAGGGCGGCATTACTAATTTTAATATACGGATGTCTTATATTAGCGGTTTACTATATAACCCTTATAAGGACGGATTTAATAAGGCTATAGATAATATACTAGAGGACTTTTAAATACTTAGGCTTATAGTACGTTTCTATTTTAATATATTAAGCGAGTTCTTTTTATTAATATTAATTCTAGCTAGTGCATAATCTTCTTAGTATATAGTATATAACGCAACAGTTAGCTATTTTATAGTGCGGATATATAAATATCTTTATTTTAGCTTATATAGATATCTTTACCTTAGCTTATACAGATATTATAATATTAATTAAGTATATCTATTAAATTTAAGACAGAGACTTAATTCCTATATATATAGTAGCAAAAAGGTAAGAGCTACTATTTTATTATTATAAACCCACAATAACAGCTAACCTATAGTAATAGCTAACTTATATCTACTTATTTAATATCTAGTAGCCTAGTATTGCGTATAAGTGTAGTAACACTATGCCTTAGGAACGCAAGCTTATCCTTTATCTTACTTAGAGAATCTCTAAACTTATTTAACTAGCGGTCTATAGCTTAAACATCTTTTGCTATATTAGTTACCTGTCGGAATGTTAATTACGTGACGTGGTTATGAGACCACGAAGCGAGACTAGCTAATCTGACCTTGGAGCAACCCCTTACTTCTAGACATCAACAATCAAACAACTACCAACTTCAACACCGCATACGTATCATACAGTGATATTCGTGCCCGTTGATAAAGCGAGTATACCGACACTGATCAGTAGACGTACAGATCAGGAAATACGCAATAAGCTAGAGCTTGA
>Ga0307507_10000120_pt1 | contig 131683 bp, 42 predicted proteins | sample 7_EM_MG_FD_207223 | JGI IMG/M metagenome (GOLD analysis project Ga0307507, IMG submission 207223) | Populus trichocarpa ectomycorrhiza microbial communities from riparian zone in the Pacific Northwest, United States - 7_EM | ecosystem: Host-associated > Plants > Roots > Unclassified | place...
CGTAGTTGGTTACACCCCCCCCCCCCCCCCAGATTTAACGGTGTAGTTAAAGCTGTAGAAAATAAATGAAGGTAGAAACTGTACCAGAAACAGGAAATTTAGATATAATATTAGGAGTGGTACAGGGTAGGGTAATGGTAAGGCCGTTGGCTGGGTTGCTTGTAGGGCTTCTGGTGACGTTGTAGACGTCATATTTGGTGACGTTGCGGTCGTCGCAACTGGTACTGATGTAGGCTTGACTGGTGCCAATGTAGGCTGGATAGGAATTGCTTTAATTGTATCCAAGATATTGTCTTAAAGTCCTTGTGGTGTAGTAATTTAATCTGCATTTAAGGCAGTCGTTTAATCTGTGCTTAAGGTAGTTATTTGAGCTGTAGTTGAGGTAGACGTTTAATAGGTAGTCAAGGTGGAACTTAAGGTAGTTAATTGATCTGTGACCAAAGAGACGCTTAGGGTAGCATTTAAGCTGTAACCGAGGAGGACGCTTAGGGTGGAACCTAAGGTAGATGTTTAATGTGTTTTGCTAATAAGCAAACTTCACATTTAACTTTAAGCGGTGCTTGGCAGCACTATAGGTTGGTATTATTAAGAGCTGGTGTTTTGGAATTAAAATTAATTGTAGATTCTATATTCTCTGCTTCCTGCTCTTCTTTTTAAATGCAATTAACCATGCGTTTAACTTATGGCCTAAATAAGATCATTTTAGCTATTTTTTTTTAAATGTCTGGGTTTGGTTGCTATCCTTAAGGGCGCTTCTGCTTAGCAATGTAGTAGCAGTCGCTATATTAATATATAAGGCTATATATGCATTCCTTATGCCACCTTATGTTTAAATTTAAATTGCTATAGGAATTAGAATTGCTATTAGAGTCTAAATTAGAATTGGAATTGTTTTAAAGGGTTGCAAATGCAGAGTAATTGGCAGTAGTGGTAGTAGTAGAAGATGCTTACTGCATGCAGTAGTATTCCTTAAATTCCTTAATTAGATTAATAATAGATAGGGTGTCTTTGTCCTTCTATTCTTTCCTAATTAGGTCTACTTCTAATGCTCTAGCAAAACTAGAAGAGATAGGCTTAATAGATTAAATAAAATCATAGTGTGGTCTGAATCCTTGTACGTCTAGTAGCTCCAACTATTTAGCAAGTTTATAAACGTTTTGCTAGTTGTTTAACCATTTATTAATGCTCTAATTTAGATTGTAGGCTTTAAGAACCGTATATTAATTAAGGACATTATGCTTTTGACCTAAGGTGGTAGGGGCAAGTGCTTTCTTAAGTGCTTGAAGCCGTTTGTGTACTATATTAAGGCCGTTAATAAGTAGAAGGTAGTCTACTAATGTTAATCGAACGACATAATTGCTAATATCGCTTATGGCCTGCTCTTGCTTCTGGTGTATGTGGAGGTCGTCCTTGTATTCCGTGTATAGTTGATTATAGGCAATGAGTTAGTTTGGATCTAGCTTGGCTATCAATATAGCTGCAGGAAGTACGTCTGTAGGTGTAGGTTGTTTTAAAGGTTCTAGCTTTAGAAGCTTATCTTTCATCTTAGATAGGTTAATATACTGCATACCCTATTGGTTTTAGTAGTATCTTAAATAATAAAGAACTATTACATCCAATTAGATAGCTTGTTAAGGATAAGATTAATTTTTAATTCACTCGTGGTTGTTATTTTTAGGATTTTAACTAGTAAGGTAGGGTCTAAGTTAGCGTCTTAGCGAAACCTTATTTTAATAATTTAATTTGTCAGTTTGTCTGTTGGTTAGGTACGTTTATTAGTTAGGTTTGGTTTAATTAATGTTTAACGCTCAATATTTAATATTTAATATTTGATTTTATTAATATTTAATTATCCGTCCGTTTAGTAAATGAAGAAGCTTAAGACACTTGCAAAGGTAGAAGAAGTAGTAACTTCTTAAATAAGGTAGTAGATTGATTGGATAGTGCAATAGGTAGTGTAATCCAATTGATTAGTTAGCAGGTAGTGCGATCCAGGATTATAACTGTAAGCTTTTGCAGTGTGTGTAAATTAACTAAGCAACTTAATTCTAAATCTATGGAAATCAGGTAGTATATATACATAAAAGGTGTAGACAATAAAGGGGTAATTGACCGAGTCGGTGAGCGAGTCGGTAAGCGAGTTAGGGTAATACACTGGTGACACAGTGGTGGTTTGGCAGGGTACCGTAGTCGGTTACAGTATAACTTATAGTAAGAACACTCTACCTAAATAGAGAGTCTATTCTAAAGGTTAAGTTTTCATATAATTAGAGTAGCTCCTTTAGCTAAAGATTTAGTAGTTTATTAAGTTGATTAGCTTTAAAAAAGCCATTTAGCTCTTCGCGATTATTAATTAACCTATTTATAAGTATGGTCCGCTAAAGTATTAGATTACACGCCTCCGTTATAATTAATCTCTAGAAGTATATTATTTTAGAGATATAGTTATTGCTCCTTAATCCAGTAAAGTAAAGGTAAAAGTAGGCAATTATATGCTTTAAAAGGCCGATATCCGCATGCTTAATAGCATATTTTAATACTTTATATATTTTAACCACCTATAGATACTAAATATAATTAAAGAACTCTATATTAATAATCTAAGCAGGCTAGCGTATAGTAGCGGAGCTAGATACTATAAGTAATTAATTTATAATTTAAGAACCTTTGCGGGTAGAGGGCTGCGGAGGAACCAATTTATTAGCCTTGCGGCTAACTTTGGAGCTAAAACCCGCTGTGTAGATATTATTAATATACTATAGAAACTGCTTAGGCGTTAAGGATCTAATATATCTTTTAACTATACTTTCTTTATAGATGTTAAGCTTATTACGAATATATGTTAAGAAGAGTATAATAATACGGGTATTAAAACTATATAGTACTAGCTCCTTAAGACAGTAAAAGGGAGGGCACTTTATAGAAATATTTTGTTGCCTAAGGTAATTTATATAAGTGTAGAGCGTAGAGTACTGCTATATATATTGCTTACTACTAAAGAAAGTCCTTATAATTGTATATAGGAAGTTTAACTAGAGGTGCTAAAGACCTAGGATAAGTAGTACCTAATAGTGGCTATTATATAAGAGTATAGCCTCCGCCTACTCCCGCTTATAAATATAAATAAGCTTTATAGTTTTCTAGTTACTATATGCTAGATATAATTAGTTCTAGAAATTATTATTGTAATTAAGCTATAGTTACTCTAAAAAGATTATTTTAAGTATATAGTAGTTGCTATTTATAGAAGCATTGCTCTCTATAATAGGGCCTAAGTTTATATAGGCTATCTTTATAAATAGCAGAATATTAATCTCTAGCATACGCGGATATTTAAGCTTAGTGTTGAATTTAAAAATACCATTTATAGCGGTCGGATACGCGCTTTAGAGAGTATCTATAATTATAAAAATAGATATCCAATTTTAAACGCTATTGTATATATTACTTAGCGCCTTAGTAATATCCTTAATCTAAAACTATACTTAGTTATATAGTATACTTTAAAGAAGGCTACTAGGGGGAATATAAGATCCGCAGATAAGCTTTCTAGTAGTATAAGAATGGAAAATACCAGTATCTCCAATTAATTAATATCGCGTTTACTTAAGGTAGTTAAAATTATTGTATATAATATAGATATTATTCAGAGCGGATATTAATTAGAGAAGAGTCTTTAATAACGTTTGCGCTAGTATATCCGCCGCTGGTATTATAACCTTCTTTAGAGCGCTTAGCTAACTCCATCTTCTAGTAGTTAAGCGTCTTATATCCATTAATAAGCCCTAGTTTATAAAGTAGTAATAAAACCTAACGCTTTATACCTATGCCTTAAAGGTAAAGACCAAGAAGCCAAGTAAAATAGTTAGTAGAGCTTTAAGCGTGGCCCAATAAAAGGATAGATATAAGAAGAATAACTTGCCCTAGGTGCGGATTTTATAATTTACTAATTCTTAATTGTGCCAATAATCCTTCTATTAGTTGGTAAAGTAGAGGGATATACTAGCTAATTGCTTTATAGCCCTATAAGAGTTAAACATCTTTAAACTCTAGATCTGACTTCTATGGGCTAAAGATAACCATCTTCTGCTAAAGATTACAAAGCTCTTTACAAAGGATATTTATAACCGCATTAATTAGTTCCAAATAAATATCCGCAGCCTCCTTAATCACATTATAGGTTACTTTGTCCCTTAAAAGGGTAATAATAAGCTTCTTTACCTTCTTCTTTTTTAAACGTTGTCTTTTACCAGCACTATGCTATAGCTACGCTAAAGAAAGGTTACTAAAGGTCCATTGCCAGTCCCGTAAATGCTCTAAAATAACCTTAACCTTCTCTTCCTTTATTACTAGGCGTGATACCTACTTGGCGGATGCTTTGGCTGGCATTTAGATAGGCGTCCGCCGGTTAACTAGTGTTATATTTATAGTGGGGGTAGGCTATCTAATTGTTAATATATTACCCACTTAGCAGCGCTTTCTGTTTAATATTGCGGGGGCTAATAGGGTAGATATATTAATTAATTATAGAGCTGCTTCTGTGGATCAATTTAATGGTATTTCTAAGATAATAGCTATTGTGGGGGTAGAGATTAATTTCGTTAAAGAAGGTAACTGCTCTATATATAAAACAAGTCGGACCGCTTAATAAATCTTGGAAAAGTCCCTTAGACCATAGAATTAACTTTTTAATAAAAAAGGTTAGCGATATCCGCTTGCGGATATACGTATGTCCGCTAATTAATTCTATGGTCTAAGCTTGCTGGGGTGGGTTATAAGATAGGGATTTAATTAGACCCGGTACTAGATTTTGTATTATTCTGGGCTACGGTCGCAATATTTGACTTATTAAAATATTCTTACTTATTACTCTATAGCTGAAATAAAGCAATACTACTTAATAGAATTCCTATTTTTCCTCTATTATATATAAGTTTTATATCTAGAAGTTTTGCGATACCTATATACCAAAGTATGGCGATGGAATTAAGAATAATTGCCTAATTTCGATATTAATAAGTAAGAGGGAGAAGAGGTAGTTAAGGAAGTATATAAAGGAGTAGATAAGAGCTTAGATAAAGATAACGATTAAGGCGATGCTAAGGTAAAATATATACTAATTAAGGTTTAATTAAGGCTAAACACTATACCGAGACTCGTGGTAGTACGTATAACAATTAATACTACTAGTATTTTTACTAACTTTATGGAGGCTCTATAGGCTCTATATTTTCTTAATAACGTTATAGCTTCCTTTTAGCTTTCCTACCTTTTTATATACTAGATCGCCCCTAAATCTATATATTTATATTTGGTTTTAACTAGTTAAACCGGTTATATAACCGGTCTAAAGCTTTAGTTATTCTGCTCCATACTAGCTCGAGCCTTGTTCTGGAAAATTCTTATGTTATACCAGAACAAATCGTCTTCAAAAAGGAACAATTTGTATATCGGTTTTATCGTCTTAATTTTAGAACAATTGCTTTATTCTGGAAAATATCTTTAAAAGATTAGACTAACTATAAGGCAGTATAGCAGTATAAGGCTTATTATGAATCGTAAAGCTCTTTAAAATATATTATACTAATAACTTTAGTTTTCTTCCCTTCTTAATCTAATTGGTAAATTATTATTGCATAACATCCAGAATGGCCTTAAATTACCCCAACTATGCGTATATGATGTTGCTAAAACGGCTAGTTAATAAGCCTAGGTTTAGTGGTTGGTTTATATTTTATAAGTATAAGGGGTTGTTTGGTTGCGATCTGGAGGCTTTAGATTTAGTTCAGAACAGAGTTGATCTGGAGCTCCAATCTGATTCTGAGGCGACTGTTTGGTTGAATTCTAGTTCAACTTGACTTTAGCTATAGATTTTTGATGTTCCTCTAACCGCCCAAAAAACGCGCTAAAATTAGGCGCACTTTACTATATATAGAATCTGAACTGAGGTCTTGGTGTTAGTTTAAATAAGGAGCTTAAAGCTCCTTAGTTGAACTCTAGATCAATCTGAAGGCTTTAGATTGTATACGTCTGTGCAACCCGTAGAGCCACAGACGCGTGTCAAATCGGGAAGGAATGTGTTCTTTCTGCTGGACTTTTAGTTCAGATTTAAAAGCGTCAGATTGCAACTGAACGACCCCTAAGGTATTTTGTAGAGCTCTTATAGAGCCTCCTAAGGTATTGATTTTCTTATTGTGATTACCCAATTAGAACTAGCGCAGGGGCTCCAAAAGTTGAACTTTGCAAGCTTTATTATCTATTAAATTTTCTTATTAGTTTTTTCTTATTTACCGCCTAACTTAATTAGGTCCTTAACAAGATGTATATCTTATCTATAAGTTCTAAATATATATTAACTTAATTGCCAGCTTAAATCTAATACTAGTAATATCAATGTCAACCTCTGTAACCACCTCTGTAACTACCTCTGCACCTAATATAATTGTCTCTTCTTCTACTGTAAATAACTCCAATAATATCTCTTATGCTATTCCTGCCTTCTTAGTTATAGTAAAGCCTACCTTTACTAAGTATCTAAAAGAAACTAGAGTTAATTTAATAAAGTATATTACCTAGTTTAAATATAATAATTTTATTTCCTAGTTCGTAGATCTAAATTATATAGCCCCCTTATAGGAAGAACGTAATACTAAATTAAAGGCTAAGCAACGGTAGTATATAAAGAGAATGTTTACCTAGAGCTATAAGGTCTTTAAAGGCGCCCAATAGGGCCTAATAAGCGGGCCTTAAAGGTGGTTCTTAAGCCGGATATTTATAATATAATTGTTACGGCGCTGGTGGAAAACGGTGGATTATGGTAGACGTTATGGTAGACGCTGAGTTATGTGAGCTTACGTGACTAGAGGATCGCATAAAACTTTGCACAGTGCTGCTATTCTTCTCCCTTCCTTTCTCTAGCTTTGGATCTTTGTTTATAGACTACTAATTATATAGGCTTGCGCGTCCCTCTTGCTGTGCTTGTGCCTTGATTAACTAAGTCGCTAATATTATCTAAAGCTTATCTCTACTCTTTCTTCCTAAGAAGGAACTTAAATATATCTACAAGGACATAGAATAGGACCCTAAGGACATCACCAGGACTATAAGGACATAGGACAGAACTAAAAGAACACAAATAGAACGCGAAACCTAAGAATAGGACACGCATGGACTAGAACCCCTAGAAAATAAATAAATACTGGAAATTACCTAATATCCCTACTACTATGCTAAGAAACACAGCAGCTAGTAAAGTAGCTGTAGGACCCTTAAATACCTCTAATAGTGAAACAGTTAACGTCTTAAACCCCTAGTAGGAGCTTACAGCAGCCAATGCCGAAATTAAACGGCTTTGAGAGCTGCTTGAAGCTAGGGACACCCCTGTATCTAGTGTTGACTTATTGGACAGACTTGCTACAGTCCTTAAGGCCCTAGCCTAACGTACGGCATTAGCATCATTACGGTCCGCGAAGGTTGTAGATCCCCTGTTGCTTACAAACGGAACCAACCCTACATTTAATAACTGGAAGCTTTAATTATAGGATAAGCTTGAAGTTAATATAGACCACTTTCCTAATACCCGAGCTAAAATGGTATACGTCTTCAGCCGCACTGGTGGTAATGTACAGACGCACCTATGTCTGTGATACGCCTAGAACTTAGCAGACCTCTTCCTCTTTAAAGAAGAAATAATTGATTACCTATCTTCCATTTATAAGGATCCCTTTAAGGTATAGAATGCCTGTCTTAATTATAAAAGCCTAATGATAAAAACAATGGAAACCTTCTTAGTTTTCTAGACCTGCTTTCTACACCTAGCTAGACAGGCCTAAATCCCCTAGGAAGATCTAATGCTAGACCTCTTTAATAAGCTTACCCTGGACCTACAGCGCGCTATACTGCCGGTTTATACTACTGTATAGATGCTAAAGGAACTTATGGACCAATGCCTAGCTATTAACTAGGGCCTCTGTTAAATTAAGGTATATGCTAAGCGGTATAAGGCTAGAAGCTCCGCTAACTAAAATATGAGTACTATAAGAATGGGCCGCAATGCCCTAGTAAGATCTGTAGCCCCTATAGCACCGACCGTACCGCCTGCTATTAACCTAGTGGTGAGCTGTGTAGCTAGTCCTACTGTGACTTTAGCGTATACTTGGCCTTTGTATAGCGACCCCTGTAGATAGGCCCTTAGTAACTAAGGAGCTTGCTTTATATGCAGTTAAAAGGGTCACTGTACAGCTGAATGCCTAATGAATGTGAAAAAGGATAAGGTCCTACTAATCTAGGAGGACAGCGTAGAGGTAGAGTTGGAAAAAGAGGAACCCTAGAGAAAGACTCCTCTTTAGGGTTAAAAGGGATTAATATGTTATATGTTAATCTAGGTCGGCTAGTTAGTGAAAGAAGCTGCACTATCCCTTATACTTTATTCCGTAATAGATATTAAGTTTTAACCTCTGCTTTAGCTAACTCTAGAGCAAATGCCTTTGCCTTAATAGATACCCAGTATGCCGTAAAGCTAGCTAACTTTTTAAATGCACCCCTTAAAGAACTGCCCAAACTAATTTCTATTTGCGGGTATAACGGACAAATAGGGCCACCTATTACAACTATCTTGCGGATTTACCTCCGCGTTAATAGACAAAGGTAGTATAATATCCCCTTTCTTATTACGGACCTTAGGAGCCACAATATAATTATAGGGAGAAAATGGCTAGCCTATCTAGGCTTATAGCTCGATGTATAAAATAGACGGCTTGTCTGGCCTAAAACCCTACCCCCAACCCCTTCCTTTATAAAAGAAATCAGCATTATAATAGAAAACCTTATACAGCCCTAGATTAATACTATTTACTAGGCCGATGCTATGTGTAGAGACCAGGCCTTTAAGAAGGATATACGTCTTAATCCTTAACGGATTTATATACTACGCCGCCCCTAGACTATATATGTTATGCTATCCGCACTAGAGACCTAGGAAGTTAATAGTGACCTAGCTAAGCCCCCTATGGAGAACCTAGGCCCTATATAGCCCTAAAGGAAAATTAGGGACATCGGACACTATACTAAGCTAATAGACAGGAAGGATAACTTATGGAAAATGGAACGTGAGCTAAGGAAGACTATATACCCTATACCGCAAGATATGGCCTGATAAGCGTATATAAAGAAACCTGCGGACCTCCCACTAGTTGATATCTGCTGTATTAGCGCTATAGGATTCTACCAAAACTTAGTTTAGCCTAATACCGTTGCCTTTATAACTAGCCTATATAAAATTAATTAAATGCTTAAGGAAAAGGAAAGTAAGCTTAGCGGATAGGAAAGCGAGCTTATGGATAAGGAACTAGTAGAATAAAAACTGCCTAATTAACACTGGAAATTCAAGGACGTATTCTCTAAGGCAGCGTTGGATATACTTCCGCCTTACTAACTGTATAACTATAAGATTAAGATCAATTAAGGCAAGGGAAGCACCCTTAGCTTTAGCCCTCTCTACCTATAGTCTATCACCGAATTGTAGGCTATAAAGCAGTACCTTATTAATAACCTTAATAAGGGCTTTATTAAGCCTAGCTAAGCCCCTTTTAACTTACCTATTCTCTTTGCTAAAAAGCCTAATAGAGGACTGGGCTTCTGCATTAACTACTATAAGCTAAATAATATAACCCGCAAGGACCGCTATCTACTACCCTTACTTAATAAGACTCTTACCTAAATAAGTAGAGCTAGGGTCTTTATAAAGCTTAATATCCGCCAGGCCTTCTACTAAATTAGGATAGACCCCAGGTCTAAGGAGCTTACTATATTTTAAACCCGTTACGGAACGTATAAATGCAAGGTACTCCCTTTTAGACTAACTAACGGACCAGCTATATACCAGCGGTATATAAACGATGTACTCTTTAACTACCTTAATGACTTCTATACGGCCTACCTAGATAATATTATAATTTACTCTAAGAACGAGCTGGAACACAAGGAGTATGTCTATAAAGTCCTATAACGGCTCTATAAGGCTGGTCTCTAGGCCAATATTAAGAAGTTAGAATTTAGTGTTAAGCGTACAAAGTACCTAGGTTTTATTATTAGTATAAATAGAATTAAGGCCGACCTAGAGAAAATGGCCGCAATTAACTAGTAAACACCCCCACGGACCGTAAAGGGGGTATAATTATTTTTAGGTTTCTATAACTTCTACTAATACTTTATCAAGAACTATAGTAGGATTGCCTGGCCTCTTAACCGCCTTACTAGGAAAGACCAGCCATTCCACTTTGATGCTATATATATGCAGGCCTTTAATGAGCTTAAAAAGCGGCTAGTATTGGCTCCCCTACTTGCCCACTTTAACCTAGAACGGCCCTTAATGCTAGAAACTAATGCCTTAGATGGTGTAATAGCCGGTGTTTTTTCCTAGAAGTAACTAGACGGAAAATGGCACCCTGTTATATACTATTTAAAGACTATAATAGATGCTAAGCTAAACTACCATATCCATAACAAAGAAATGCTGGCTATTATCTCTAGCTTTTAGCACTGGCGTATATAGCTAGAGGGGACCCCTAAGCCTATTAAGGTAGTTTCAGATTATAAGGCCCTAGAATACTTTATAATAACCAAGGCCCTTACAGCCTAGTAGGCATACTAGGCGGATATCCTATCTTAGTTCAACTTCTTAATTATATATAGACTAGGCACTACGAACCGTGCGGATACTCTTATAAGGCGTAAACAGGACCTAGGTAACTAGGCAGCTATAAAGATCTTATTATAGACCTAGGTACTACTATAACTAGAGCACCTTAACCCCTAGATACAGGCAGAACTAAATATGGACCCTTTAGACGCTAAGATATGCCCCATTAACTCCACGGAACTTAACCTTATTAATAAACTGCTATAGGCAAACCATACGGCCCCTTCTTTATAGGAGTACCATAAAAAGGTAAAGGATGCTACTAGCCCATGGTCCCTTAAAAACGGACTACTTAAGCACCAAGAACGGCTGGTGGTAGTAGAGGAACAGAGTTTACGGACTTAGCTTATCGCTAAAGCATATACTTAGGTCTCTACGGCCTACCCTAGAAAAAATAAGACCTGTAGAATTATTGGCGACTGCTACTACTAGCCCAGAATAGTTATGGATATTGACCGCTATATACAGAACTGCAACGACTGCCGTAGGTCTATAATTCCATAAGATAAGACGCTAGGGCTATTAAAGCCACTTCTAATACTAGAACGCCCCTAGCAGTATATCTCTATAGACTTCTATAAGTTACCTATAGACCGCGACGGATATAATATGGTTATAATCCTAGTTAACTACTTTGGTAAGCGCCTGTTCTTAATCCCCTATTATAAGAATATTAATGCTAAAGAGGCGGCCTAACTATATATCCACTATGTCTACCAAATTTACGGACTACTAGATACTATTATATCTAACCACAGGCCGCAGTTTATATTAGCCTTCTAGAATAAGTTCACCTAGATTGTTACAGACACTTTAAGTACAATGTTACGACTACTTGGGGAAGAGTCGCAGGAAGCTAATTAGTTAATACAGGTACGGTCCAGGATGGATCCGGTGGAACCATGTAACGAGGAATGATAAGCGAGTCACGTAATGTTATACGCGGTATACAAAGTATACGCAGTGTACGTCTATATATAACACGTATAACACGTACCTCACATACAAGAGAGGATTTCTTAGGAGTATAGTTGTGTATTTAAAGGACCTCAGTCCCTACCGTAGATAGTTCTCTCCTTGTAGTAAATCTTAGAATACAATTAGAGTTAATCTATTAGGTAGCTACTCCACTAGTTATTATTACGTTATTAATTTATTCTTACCTATATACCTAGCCTAATAATAGAACCCCCTGTAGTTCCTGCTACAAGGTTCCGTTACACATTTACTACTAAGGTTATGGTATTAAATAAAGTTAAATAATATGCCACCCAAAGCACCAGTCGTAATGACGTTGGCAATAGCCACAACCTTAGGGCCAGGTGATACCAGTATAGATGATAGGGATTCTCAAGTGGTTACGCAAGGTTAGTTATAGGAAATAGTTAATTACTTACAAAATAATAATAAGATACTTAAAGAACGCATTAATAGAATTAGAGCAGTAAAAATTAAGCTACCTTTAATTAAATAATTCTCAGGAGAGAAGTTAAAGCTTAAGGGATTTCTTACGCAGATGTACTTTAAGGTAGTATAGAAAGGAGCAAAGTTAGCAATATTATTGGATTAAGTAGCCTATGCAGGATTGTTCCTAACAGGGAGGGCACTTAAGTGGTTTAAACTGTATCTTATGGAAATATAGGCTAATGGCATAACAACTACTAACTAAGACGTATAGTATATATTTACTAGTTAGAACGGGTTCACAGAACAACTAACGCAGATATTTAGAGACCCAGAGGCTATAACCATAGCGGAATAAAAGCTTCAGAACTTAGTATAACGCACTTTAGTAATTAAGTATATAACACAGTTTTAAACACTAGCTATGTAGGTTAAGTGGAATAATAGGGCGCTTATGGCACAGTATAAATAGGGATTTAAGGCTAAAGTCTAGGACGCAATTATCCTAATAGAAGATGCGGATACTCTAAAAGAGTTAATAGATCAATTAATAAAGATTAATAACAGGATCTATCAAAGGGAATAAGCTAAGAGAGGGCAAGACAGAGTTCCACAATTGTATAAGGCGCAGAGTACGCAACAATAGATATAGAGTTAAAAATTATGGAATAGCGCAGAGCCAATAGACCTAAGTAGTACTAAAGAAACCTAAAGGTGGGAAAAGAAACTATAGAAACCTAAAGGTTAAGGATTAAGTAATTAAAGAACTAAGAAGCAGAGGCTAAACTAGGGATCTTAATAGCAGAAGATATTTAGGCGGACTCTATAGCAAAATTAGTAGTTTAGAGATAGAGCTTACATAAATTGCGGAAAACAAGGTTATTTTGCCAGAGACTATAGAGGTGGTTAGAGTAACTACGCGGTAAAGGGAACTAGACCAGCAGATAGTATATATATATAGAGGGACAATAGTGCACTATAAGGAACAAAAGAGTGTTTAATTAATAGTTTTATGTATTATTATAACAACATATACCGAATTTATAAGGACGCTAAGTATAGCGTAAGCTATTGGCTATAGGAGCTATTATTATCTAAGTTTAAAGGAACCAACAAACTAGCTTATAGATCGGATATTAAAGATAATAAATTTAATATAGGCAAAGCATTTACCAACAATAAGGCAATAAAGGCAGCTTACTAGGAGTATATAGACCTTAGAGAAGTTAAAATAGAAGTAAAAACTAAAACCATTATAGAATAGGGTTTAGTAACGGATATTATAATACCATTAAATATAATTTCCATCGCTTTATAAGAAGATAGGAGTAATATTTAGAAGAAACTAAGTAAGTAGATAACTACTAGTGCTAGCTCATCACTTAATAAAGGTAAAAGGCCATAGGCTTAAGATTCTTAAGAAGAGATAAAAAAAGCTTAAGATTTTTAAGACGAGATAAGACACACCTAAGGACCCATAATGGACAAAAACCAATAGGAAAGGGTAGCTACTTAGTTTAGTGACAAATAAATAAGTATAGGACGCAAGTTTAAGAACTACAAGTTTAGGGAATAAATAAGAACGTTAGCAATTCTAGGTAAATATAGTGTTTAGCCTAAAGATTAAACAGTTAATACCAGGATTAAAAAGCGAGACAACTATAAAGGTCTAGCTATAAGACGCAGAAAACAAGAAACTATAGATAAGTTTAGGACAAGAATTATTACATAGCAAGAGCAAAAGCTAGATAAGAGATTAGCTATGCTAGGTTATATAAGGGACAGAGTACCCGTATAAAGAGTTACTAATAGGCTAAGTGCAGGAATACCTAGGGTAAAGTAGTTAGATAAACTAGAATAAAAAGAGGATCTAGATATTCTAACTAGGTTTAAAAAAAGACATACCAAAGGATGTCACGATGCAGTAATAACAAGGTACTTTCTAATAGATAAACCATACACACTAAACCAGTTGTATGGAAAGTGGTATAGGCAACAACATAACGACGAATAGGTAGATTTTTATATATAGCTAGACAAAAAAGTTGTCTAAAACTAACCTATTACAGAAAAACGCATAAGTTATATTAAAGGAGTATTAATTATAACGTTAAGGAACCTAGAAGAAGGATTTAGGGACTAGAGAAGTAAGCAACAAATTTTAGTACCTATAGTAGAGATACTAGTGGTTAGGTTAACCAGGTATAGGTTTAAACTTAAGAATAAAGACAACTAAGAGTTGACCTAAAACATATAGCGCATTATACACTATTGTGGATAGCTTATGTAGATAATATATACAACATATATAGGGCACTTAAAGACAAGAACCAGAAGTACCCAATAAGGATATATTAGGCACTAAAGGAAAAGCGGTTTAGGAACGCTAAGTATATACATAAATAGCACCCAGTAGAAGTATAAGGTTAAGGGGACTTAACACTTTAACCAGAAAGATTCCTTACAGAAAAATGCCTAGATAGATAATAGTAATAGGAGTGCCTAGAGAACACTTGTCTATAGTATATAGAGAAAAAGAAACGAACTAAGTATTAGCCTAAGTTAGACTAAGTATAGGTAGGATCTAGCAGCCAACAGTTAGGAAAAGGGGAGGTATATAGAACTAGAGGGAACTAGTGTTAGAGCCTTAGACCCTTAAAGGAATTTAAGGATAACACCTAAATTTATAAGTTAAGTAAGTATGATCTTTAATTAATGTCTAATACGGATCCTATCTAGGCCCACGCAGACACTTGCCGTTGCAGGGGGGAAAACTTGTAAATTGACAGGAAGAAAACCCTGCTGTATAGGGGACGGAAAAACCCTATAAGCCACCTTAGTAGGATGAAAAACCCCTAATTTACCATATTCGTCCATAGCAGCGGCCCTGCGGGCCTATAGCTACGTCCTGTCCTCCTTGAATGTTTGAACTCTATAGGAACCACTGCTTCCTTCTCTAGCTTATCTAAAGCTAGGGTTCACTACGTCCTAGCTAAGCCTCGCTATGTGTGCTGTGTGCTTTATGTTCTATATCTTAACTATCCCCTGTGTGCTATCTCCTATAGACTATTACCATATACGCCATACTTCCCCCCCCCTAGAGCCATTGAAGGCGTAAGGGGGATTTATCCGTCTTAACTACCATAATACTAACAGCGGGATATATTGTGTTGTGTTTTAGGTATCTTTTATGCCTAGGCCCCAGCTAGGCCCTTTCTAAGGGTTACCACTCCTTAAAAGGAGACAAGGAGAACCATAGGTCGCAATCCAGGCTGCTAGGTATTTGGTAGTTAACGGCAAGTGACCGTATGCTCCGCGGGCGATCGCCCTAGGGGTTAGGAGGGGCCGTATATTTGCTCGTTTGTTCGCAGTCGCTGTTCGTCGATGTGAGGTCGTTAATGCTTTCAATTAGGGGTCAGGGGATATTATTAAATACTGCGCATCTATGTTGGATCGTATAGGTGCCCTAATAGAGCAGTGTAGAAGTAGCTGTTATTGTAAAGGGGTACCATCAATAGTGGTTTTTGAGATCTCACTATCCTATGTAAAAACTTTTTACCACCGCCTATAACGCTCGCAACCACCACCACGAAGTCGTATTGCACACTATATAACGTCTCTACGTTGGCTCTAAGTCTGAACTTCAAAGACCTAGGTTTGTAGCCGTCACCACGTATAGGTGCAGAGTCCGTTTTCGACGGCCTTATAAGTTAAGTAGCAAGATTAGTAGTTTAAAGTATTAGTAGATAGTAAAGTAACTAGGAACCATATATTACCAAAGGTAGTAGAAAGAATGGGGTTACTATATAGACAAAAGGAACACCTATATCCACTTATAACAATTTCAGGAGATCAGATAGCCTATAAAGGAGGCGTTATTAATCTCAAAATAGGACCTATTCAGATAACTATTAAAGGGAGACTAGTTAGAATGTCTTTTAATATCCTACCATTAGGACAGGACGAGGCGATACTAGGAATGCCTTGGTTATAGGAATACAATCTAAAGATTAATTAGGTTATAGGTTAGATTAATATTAAGGATACTTAACAGCGTAAAGTGCGATAGTAAACCAAGTTAGTATAGTACCAAGTTAGAGCGACGTATAAAGAGACTAAGTGAGGCTTAAGTTATATACTAAAGAGATACCACAAGTATAATAAAAAGTTATGGTCACTAGAAAGTGAAAAGCTGTTAAAGCATATAGCATGGGACTATAAAATAGAATTAGAAGAGGGAATAAGTCTAAAGTTCTTTCTAATCTATAAGCTTACTAAAACAGAGTTAGTAGCGCTTAAGGAGTTTATCCAGGAGAACTTATATAAGGGATATATCAGACCGTTATAGTTATTAGCGGGATATCCAGTACTGTTTATCCTAAAGAAAAACGGAAAACTTAGGATGTGTATAGACTATAGACAGTTAAACAGCATTACTAGGAAGGATAGATATCTTTTACCCTTAATTAGCGAAATCCAAGATAGAATAGGTAACGTAAAGATCTTTATAAAGATAGATCTAAGGTAGGTATACCATTAGATTAGGATCAAGGAAGGTAATAAATAGAAGGCAGCCTTTAGGTTAAAGGAAGGACTATATAAACCATTAGTTATGCAATTCGGGCTTATAAACGCACTAGCAACATTCCAGAAGCAAATTAATAGTGTATTAGGAGAACACCTAGATAAATTTATTATGGTATACCTTAACAACATTATCATCTACTTAGAGAGTAAGGAGGAGCATAGCAAATACGTTAAATAGGTCTTAAAGAGACTACAAGAAGAACAGATGCCAGTAGTAATTAAGAAATGCAAGTTCTTCACTAGGAAAACCAATTTTGTTAAATTTATTATTAAACTAGGCTAACTTAGCATAGATCCAAAAAAGATCAAGGCTATAGTGAATTGGCAGGAACTAGAGAATGTTACGCAGTTAAGATCATTCCTAGGGTTTTGCAATTACTATAGGAGGTTTATAGCGCAATAGTTATAGAATATTAAGCCACTTACGCGGTTAACAAAGAAATAAGAACCGTAGGCATAGGGAAAGGAGCAATAAGAACTGTTTAAGAAAGTTAAAGAGTTATTTACTTAGGAGCCAGTTCTTAAGATCTATTAACCAGGTCTAGAGACGGTTATAGAAATAGATACATTAGACTTTACACTAGGGGTATACTTTATATAGAAATATTAAGATGGATAGCACCCAGTGGCATACTATAGTTAAAAGATAACACCACTAGAGTTAAACTATAACATCTATAACAAGGAGTTATTAGGTATAGTTACAGCACTTAAAAAATAGAAAACATTCTTACAAGGCATAAAGAAACTATTTATGGTTAAGATAGACTATAAGAACCTTATAGGATTCCTAATAATAAAGGAACTTAACTAAAGACAGGTTAGATAGGCGGAAATGCTTACAGAATACCATTTTAAAATTCAGTATACTAAGGGTATAGACAATACACGAGCAGACGCGCTAAGTAGAAAGGCTAAACTATAAAGTAATAAAAAGCTATTAGGAGCTTTATTGCGAAAGAATTAAGACGGATTAATTAGGTATAATTATCTAAAGATTGCAGTAACTAAGGAAAGTTAGATCTATAAATTACTAGAGAGTAATTAGACACAGAAGATCTAAGAAGTATAGGCAGAGAATCTAGACTTAGAGCAATATAAAAACAGAGAAGCAATGTATATACCTAAGTCTATTATAGAAGAATTTGTTAAGGAATTCTATAAGGGAATAACACAAGAATATAATAGAGCTATAGGCTTAGTATTAAGACTTTAAGAGGAGTATATTATTTAAGGAATCTAGGGACTAGTAAGATAAGTTATAAAGGAATATCTAAATTGCTAAAGAAATAAACCAACAAGGCATAAGCCGTATAGAGGGCTATAACCTATTAAGACACTAGGAAGACCATGGGAGGTTATATTATAGGACTTTATTATTAAGTTACCAAAGTTAAGAGATCCTATTATAGGATAAGATTATAATGTGATCTTAGTAATAGTGGATAAGCTAACAAAGTAGGGATACTTTATAGTATGCACTAAAGAGATATCAGCAGAAGATGTTGCTAGAATCTATATAAAAGAAGTATTTGTAAGACACGGAGCACCAAATAAGATTATATTAGATAGAGATCCAAGATTTATAGCAGCATTTTAGGAAGTATTTCTGGCAGAATAAGGAGTTCGCGTAGTAATATCTACAGCGTATTATCTATAGACGGACAGACAAACGGAAAGACTAAACTAGACACTAGAGTAGTATCTAAGGTATTATATTAATCACGTATAAAACAATTGGGTATTATTATTACCAATTGCACAGTTTGCATACAATGCAATACCATAAGAAGAAATGGGGATATTACCATTTAAGGCGAATTACGGATATAAGCTAAGAACATCGTTATCGCCACATTAAGCAAAAAAGACGAGTAGCACAGCTAAGTAAAGAATAGAGATATTAATAAATCTTCATGCAGACCTTAAAGAAACAGCTAAACTAGTACAAGAACGAATAAAAAGGTACTATAATACTAAGAGATCTAAGGGACCAGATCTTAAGGAGGGGGATAAAGTATAGCTACTATACAAAAATTTTAAGAGTTGACAACTAAGCAAGAAGTTGGACTATATTAGACTAGGACCTTTCAAAATTAAGCAAAGAATTTTATTAATTATATATAAGTTAAACCTACTAGCCAAAATAAAAATCTACCCTGTATAATATATCGCAATGCTAGAGCCAGTATATAGGAATGTTAAGCCACCAGTCTATAAGGCAGACACGTATAGAGGATAAGAGAAAGACAAATAGCAAGTTTTAAAGATTATTAGTTATAAGGATGTAGATAACGAAATATAGTATAAAGTAAAGTGGATAGGCTATAGTGAGACTACCTAGGAACTACTAAGCAACCTAGAGAACGCTATAGGAAAGGTAAAGGAGTATTAGAAGAAAGCAGGTTAGAAAGCGTTAAAAAAAGATCGCCAAAGAACGAGTTACCTAAGGGGGACCTAAAAGGAGCAATTGCCGAGCTACTCGGAGTTGTTTCCCTTATAGGAGGAGAGCCAGTTCTTTTGTTACCTAGCTTAGATAAACCCTATTGAACAAGTTTCCACTCCTTAGAATAAACCTTCTTATGCACTTTCTTAAGACGAAGAAGACGGGCAGAGGCCAATAGACGGGCTTTAAGGGCACGCTGTTAAGCAGCTATAGCCTCCTACTCTGCTTTCTGCGAACAATAAAGCTTACCTAAGGCGCTTAAGAGCTTACCGTTAAGCTTTATAGCGGTAGATTAAACACAAGACCCTATAATAAGTTACTTAGGGAACTTAAAGACTATTAAGAGTTATAGGACGCGCATACTTAGCGTTAGAGATAGAGCGAATATCGTAGGATGATTAAATGTTTGCTTTAGTACACTCCGAGCAAGAAGAGGGTTGTTAAGATAAGGGACTCGCTATTATAATACACACTAACCCTACTTTCGCATAACGAGAATACGGAGATGATATTATCTCACTAAGCAATAGTATAGCAGCCACGGTGCGAGCACGGCGTTGCGTTTATAAAGAAGAAGAAGCTTTAGGCATAATAAGTAAGGATATTAACTAGACTAATTAAACGGATATTACACCTCTAGTAAATAACTTGGAGATATTAGGGATCTTCAAGGACGAAGATAAAGAGGAGGGAGATAATATTACAGACGCTTTAAGTACGATGTTACAACTACTTAGGAAAGAGTCGCAGGAAGCTAGTTGGTTAATATAGGCACGGTCTAGGATGGATCCGGTAGAACCATGTAATAAGGAATAGTAAGCAAGTCACGTAATGTTATACGCGGTGTATGAAGTATATATAGTGTACGTCTATGTATAATATGTATAACACATACCTTATATATAAGAGAGGATTTCTTAGGAGTATGGTTGTGTATTTAAAGGACCTCAGTCCCTACCGTAGATAGTTCTCTCCTTGTAGTAAATCTTAGAATACAATTAGAGTTAATCTGTTAGGCAGCCACTCCACCAGTTATTATTACGTTGTTGATTTGTTCTTACCTATATACCTAGCCCAATAACAGAACCCCCCGTAGTTCCTACTACAAGGTTCCGTTATATAGATCCTAGGTATTAGGCTAAAGCTCTCTATAGTATACCACCCCTAGACAGACAGTTAGACGGAGATTATAAATTAATACTTAGACTAGAGACTCCGGCCCTTTATTAACTACTTTTAGGATAACTAGAGCGAACTACTACCTATAATAAACTACGCCCAGGCAACCCTACCCTATAACTCTATAGGGTTTGCACCTATTTAGCTAGAAATAGGATACTTACCCTATACAAGCTTTAACTGGAAGAGACCAGAAGGACTATAAACCGTACACAAAAAACTATCTTATAAGGAAGCACAGCAGTATGCTAGACGCTTGGAAGAAGTATAGATAGTAGCCCGCAAGAACCTAAAGAAGGCCTAGAAATTAATGGAATAGTAGGAAAATAAGCACAGGCGCAAGCCTAACTTTACCATAGGTAATAAGGTCTAGGTTATAACAAAGAACTAGAAGACAGAACGGCCTAGCCGTAAGCTAGACTATAAGATGGCAGGACCGTATAAGATCCTTAATAAAGAAGGCAACTTATACAAGGTTAAACTCCTAGACTTAATTAAAGTCCACCCTATTTTTTTACTAGATAAGCTACGGAAAGCTGCAAATAACCTACTACCTGGACAAAAGAATAAGCCTCTACTGCTGATTCAAGTTAATGGCAACGACGAATAGGAAGTTAATAAAATACTAGCCTATAAACTAGTATAAGGAACGCTAAAATACCGTATTTAATAGAAAGGTTATGATCTAGACCCAACCTAGTACCCCGCCTAGAACTTTATAGGTTGCCCCTAAAAGCTTAAAGAATTCTATAACTAATACCCTAACAAGCCAGGACCCCCGAAGTATCTAGACAAGTAGATGGAGTGCTAGTATAGCGAAGATAATAAGCTACCTGTTAAGCATATAGATAAGAACACCCTATAGACATAATACGGACATATAAAGCCTGAGGGCAGGCTTTTTTGGAGGGGGGGGTAATGTTACGGCGCTAGTAGAAAACGGTGGATTATAGTAGACGTTATGGTAGACGCCAAGTTACGTAAGCTCACGTGACTAGAGGACCGCATAAAACTTTGCACGGCGCTGCTATTCTTCTCCCTTCCTTTCTCTAGCTTTGGATCCTCGTTTATAGACTACCAATTGTATAGGCTTGCGCGTCCCTCTTGCCATGCTCGTGCCTTGATTGACTGAGTCGCTAACAATAATTATAAGGAAGTATAATAATATTAAACACTTAGGATAGAAGAAGACTTACTATATAATTGCGACCGAGTATTATAGTATAAGATTTATTGAAGTTAAATAGCTGCTTAAGCACTGTTAAATCTATAAGGAGTAAGTGTTACTTTTAGAAAAAATCTTAGTTATATGCGTATGCTAATATTCTTATAGAAAGGCTTCCTCTACTATAAGGCCTCCGCTTAATATAATTATCTCTTTAGCTTCCTTTAATTGCATCTAAGGCGATCTAATTAATATGCGCTTTAAGCCTGATGGCAAATATAAATGGATCCTATAGATACGCGATTATTTTAGTAAATACTACGCCCTCTACCCTCTTAAGCAGAAGACTACTAAAAAAAGCCACTGCTGCCGTGTTACAATAGATATATTACTATAGTGTTTACCTGTGTATTTGGCAGAGTAATAACGGTATAAAGTTGAAAGGTGCCCTTCTTATATTACTTTGTCACTACGGAGTAAAAGTTATTAATAGCTACCTGCGCTACCCTTAATTGTAAGGCTTAGTAGGTAGGCTAATATCTTTATAAAGAAGAAGATTTATATAGTAAAGTAACTTTTAGAAACTTTGTAATGGGTGATAGCTTACCTAATTATCACGGCCTTAATTAATCGCATGTACTATAAATTAATTAGCTATATACCTTTTTGCTATCTATATAGAAAAGATCCCTAGGCTTCTACTTTAGTGGCGCCTGCCCTAAGGGCTACGGTAGAGCCTTTTCCCGATACTAAAGTCTCTAAAGCTGAGGATAAAGATCTAAATAGCAATAAGGAAGTTTTAGGCCCTCTACTAGAAGAGAATAATAATAGGTAAAAGGCTACTAAATAAAAGCGCAATAAGGAGGATAATCGCTCTATTGCTTTAAGCGTCCTTACTACTTCCAATAAGGATTATAATAATATTTTTAATATAGAAGACAATAGTAACTGGCTCTTAACCTTAGGTAAATCTTCTAATAAGGAAGATAAGGATTCTAATAATAATAGCCTTCCAGATTTAGGAACTACCTCTATAGGCAATTATAATTAGTTTAAAGAGGACTATAATTTACCTAATAGATTGCAAAGGCAAGAGACTCCTCTAAATTATACTCTATCTAATAATAATTACCTCTCTCCTAATTACTTACTAATCTTAATTTAAACTTATTAAATTTAATTATTAGGATTAAGTAGATTTAGACTGCCTCTACCTTTATTAAAAGGCTTTCTTATACTAAGCCAAGAGGCTAGTATATGGGAGGTAATTAAGATAACGGATAGAGAGGCCGAAGCCTTAGTGGTAGTAAGATCTAAACCTACTATAGATCTATATTATATAGTTAAAAGAGCTCTGCAATCTATCTAGTAGTAAGAGCAATTATATCTAGATAACTAGATTAAAGACTTAAATAATCTTTACTATACCCCCAGAGGCTACTTTATAAATAATTTTACTATTTAAATTAAAGCTCTATAATTATACGTTAGGATAAAATTTACCAGTATTTAATTTTACTTTTCTGCCATTTTAGCATTTTCTAGCATTTAGTAGCTAAATGCGGCATTTATAATTAAGTCTTAGTATTTAGCTACTAAGTGCTAACTATAAGATTACTAAGCATATATAAAAGTATAATTTTTATAAATTTAATATTAATAATAAAATTAATATATTTTATATTTGTATATACTTTATTAATATTAGTAAACATGTATAAAAGTTTAGTTTTAATAATTTTTCATTTAGCCGTACCTTATTTAATACTATATATTATATGTTATAGTGCATAAAATGCGCATTTAGCCATAATATGCTACTAAATGCTGCAAAAATGCTAGTAAATTTTTTCCTAACGTACTATATACACTATACTACTACCTATAAGTTACTAAAAGATATGTCCCTTAGCCCACATATACGCTACTATATAATTATAATAGGTTTCGCTATATAGCAGCTATATATAGTTGCATTATACTCTTATAATTATCACCAGCATTAGATAGTTTTAGTATCTTTCTTACCTTAGCCTATTTTTAAGCTTAAATTGGCCTTCTCCTTATATACCAACTTCTGCAGTAACAATATAAGTTTAGTTAACTTTAACATCCTCTACTTAATACTTAACTTCTAATTAACTATAATAGTACCATAGCAGACGGGCTTAGTCTATCCTCGTTAATTTATCTAAGTAAATAGTTGCTTTACCTCTAAGAGCTTATAGCTTAGCTCAAATATAATAGTATAATTTACGCGCTATAGGTTAATAGATAGCCTAATTAATACAAAGGTATAAAGTAGGATTTACTTAAAGTTATTAGTGTTAAAGGTTTGTCTAGTCTTGGCCTTCTTAATATTAGACATACTAGCTATATAGTAAAGTACCTTATCTTTACTGTATTCTTTATATAGCCTATTAAACTAACAAGCTAGTATAAGAGGTAAGCAAGTAGTAATAATAATCTTATACGCTAAACCGTCCGTCCGTTTTTTAATATAAATATAATTATAGATTTTTTTAGCTTTAAAGAACTTTATATTCTATTAAAAATAGCAGTTAAGTATATTGGTAAACTCCTTACTAAGCGGGTTAGTAGTCTACTTAGCAATAATTAGGTCCTTAAGTATGCAACTCTAAGTTTTTAGGCGTTTATTATTAAACTTAATTATAATAGGGGCTTGCTTATCCTAGTATTGGACAATCTAGGCTACGCTTACTGCCATTTTCGCGTTAGTATATAACTTAGCTTAAGTAAGTTTTAGTATCTTAGGTTTAGTATCTAGATCGCTATTATCTTCCTCTTATTTAGCTAGAAGTTCCTTATATTAGTACCTCTACTCTATCCTTACTTAGTCCTTTATAGCTATAATTATAGCCGCCTTAGTATTATTAGGGTCGGCCTATAATATAACTAATTTAAGATAGCTGTTCTTTGGAATAGGCTTTTACTAGTTAAACCAGAGTGTTAACTCCCCTCTATATATCTAAAACGTTAAAATAACTACCTTCCTATGAATGCCGTATTTAATAAGCATATTGGTTAAAGATCTAGCTATATAAAGTCCTACTAGCTATAGCTTTTATTTATACAGTATCTTAAATAGGGTCTTTTAGTTAATAGACTTAATAGGAGTTTAGTTAAGTAAGAATACTGCTAGAAGCATAAACTCGGGCCATAGATCTATAGGTAACTTTACTTTAATAATAGCAGTCCTTGCTTATTTAGAAATGGCTCTTCTTAACCTCTCCATAGGTCCATTTTAAGCTAGAGTATATAGTATTAATTGCTTAATAACACCTCCGTTAAGTTGGATAAGATTCTTTACCCTAGCGCCTATACCCTATTTCTTATTTATATACTAAATACAGATACCTTAAGCATTAAATTTCTTTGCAAATGCTATTATTAATTTAAAGAGTAGGAGCGGTATCTTTTGTTTATAGTTCTTAATAGGAAAAGCATAATAGTACTTTATGTAGTTATACCAAAAGTAAGCTATATATATATCTCCATTAAACCCATCCTCTTCTATAATAACATTAAAGTGAATATATTTAAAAGGGTAGGTCCCTTTTGCCAATATTCTGCAAGATATCTACTGTATTATCTTTTCTAGAATACATAGTTTATAAAGTGGTATACTATACGGAGTTCTTCCTCTGTTTATCTTAACCACTTTAACCCCATCTGCCGCAATTAGTAGATAATCCACTAACTCCATATCATAGTGTAGTAAGCGTTAATACTATACTTTGTTATATGCTAAGGTCTTAAAGAATCTAGTGGAAGTAGCGTAGGTAGTAGGAGTAGGTGGTAAGTAGGCAATAGCATTAATAAGGTAGAGATCTCCGTATTTTATAAGGTTAGTAAATAGGCTTCCGTTATCTTTATAGCGCAGATAGTTTATAAATTGGTTAATAATTATTCTAACCCTATAGAGCCTTGCTATGGATATTAGATTAGTATAAAAATAGGGAGTGTACGCTACGTTCCTTAATATTAAATACTAAGTTAGGCATTATTTGCCCACCTTAATTGCCAAGTTAATATTACCATATCTATAGATTTCTGCTCCAGTATCTCTAGCTATTACTATAGATATGCTTAGCTTAAGGTTATAGAAGTATCTAATACTATTGCAGAAGTGGGTATCTACTATAGTATTATACCCCTAGGCATTAATTAATAACAGATCTAGATAATCCTGTAATAATAATAATAAGAAGGATGTTAATATAGCAGCTGCTATAGCTTAGGGCCTATCTAGATCCTTAATCTTTTTAGTAGTAGACAAAGCTAATATAGACGTCCTTAACCTAAGGCCTTCCTTCTTAATCTGCTTAACCTTTTTATTGTAATACTGCTTATCTATTAGGACCTTAAGCTAATCTTAATCCTTTCTTAAATACTTATTATTTGGTATAAAGTTCGGACCTTAAAGAGACTAAAACAGCTACTTACAATTCTTTAACTTATGGGGTAAACTATAAGCAAAACACTTTGTCTTAGGTGATTAAGAAGGTATTAGAGTGGTAGACGTTATAGGATCTATAGATGGCTGCCCTAAGAGTATAGCATAGGCGTTATATCCCGTATTTGGATGCTTATAAAGAAGGTTAAATTCCTTAATTATTGTTACTATTTTAAGCTTCTCTAACCTCTTTACTACCTTTTAAATAAAGGCATAATATAGAGCTGGATAGATCTTCTTATAGTCCTAAACAAAGGCACATATAACGCTGCTCTCTATTGCCTCTATTAACCCTTCCTCTAGCTCTTCGCTATTCTGTATAATAGTAATATAAAGCTAAAGCTAAGATTCTAGAGTCTGACGTTTAGGCCCTTATTTCCATTTCTTAAGATTGTCTAATACTATTTGCTATAGTATAGCTTAAAATAGCTTTGCTACCTTCTTTAGTTGTCTTAGAATTAAATATAGTATAGTAAGGTTTTTAAGATACCCAGAGAAGTTGGTGCCTATAGTGGCATGCAAGAGTGCTATAAACGTATAAAGCTTCTCTTCCTGCTTTAGGTAGTCTTGTTGTTAAAGCTTATAGAGCTTAAAAAGCATTCTGTGTCTCTACAGATTGCTGAATTTATTGTCCTTACTAACTCAATGACCCAGGTATAGCTGTTCTAGTAGATGGAGTTGCTACTAGAGCTGCTGCAGGTGCTGCAGGAGCTGCTGCTAGTGCTACAGGAGCCGCTGGAGGTGCTACAGGAGCTGCTGCTATCGAAGGTATGTCTGGCTTATTGTTTTCTTTAATTTCGTTCTCCGCCTTATCTGGGTCTATATAGTCCCAGATCTTCGCAAAACTTGCTTCTTAGTGGATAAATTGGAACCATAAAGGCTAGTCTTTTTAGGTCAGCAAAAGAGGATTGGTAGAGTCCGTAGTTGCCATAGTGGCTTTTGTTTTAAGGTTTAAGAGAGGTTGCGTAAAGAGACGCGCTTACGCGTAAATAACGCGATATTTCGTAACAAACTATACTCAAAGAGGCTTAGTGGTATTTGTCTGGCCACTAAGATCTCCCTAGTGTTTAGAAGGTTACCAGGCTCATAACTTTCAGCCAGGCTGGTATCAAAATAGATAACATAGGCTTAGCTAATAGGTAGAGACACAGAATTAAATAAGTGATCTGTTTTATTCAAGGTGGCTCTAAGAGCCCTAATATACATAAGAGAATTGACCCCCTACAGGGGTCCCTAGGGAGTGATAATACAGGTTGAAAACTATACTGACACCATCTGATACGGACGTCGAACAGCACCCGTCGCACCTCTGTAGTAAGGCTACCTCCGTGGCCAACAGGAGGCCTTGATTTAATTTGGTGACGGGCCAATATCAAAGCTCTGGTTCAATTCGATCAATTGATTGATTGAATCGTTCGTAGTATTCGCTGGCTGGTTGTTCGAACGGTCGTCTTCTGGTTCTGGTAACGGTCGTCTTCTGGTTCTGGTAACGGTCGTCTGGTTTTAGGGCGGTCGTCTCGTTCTGGCGACGGTCGGCTGGTTCTGACGACGGTCGTCTAGTTCTGGCGACCAGTAGCAGCAGCAGCTAAGAGCGCTGCTAGCGCTGCTCTCACTACTATCTTCGCGATACAAGAAGCTTATAAACCATCTCAAGAACCACCTCAAGAACCTCTAGAGCCACCTCCCAAATCACCTCCTAAACCACCACAAGATCCACCTCTAGAGCTACGACGAAACCCGCGACGCCGCCTGTCAATTGAGCTGCTCAATGAGACGTTTATTGAGCCCGAACAAGAGCCACAACAGCAGCGGGAGCCACAGCAGCAGCAGGCTGAGTCATCAAAAGGAAAGAAGCCACAGCGAGGTGGTGTGGTGGACGAGGTGGACGAGGTGGTGGGCGAGGTAGTGGGCAGAAGCAGTAATCCTATATCACCACACCAGGTGGCTATTATGATGTCATATATCTACACTCTCGTCGTAGAGAGCCGAAATCCATCTTCCATACTAGCCTCCTTCCTAATTTGGAACGCCAAGAAAGTGGTTTGTGGCTTATTGGTGGCGCATTGGTGGCGCAGGGAGGTCAGGAACTTTTAACCGCTGCCTCCAGTCTCTTTGAGCTGGGCGACGTGCACGTGACAGATCACGTAATAGTGCTTGGGCCACCTTGAAGGGCAATCGAGCTCTATAGCTTCTTCCTCACAGTAAGTAGACACCGACCGACGCGTCGTCTCCACAAACGTCTCCACAAACGTCTCCACAAACGTCTCCACGAACGTCTCCACGAACGTCTCCACGAAAGTCTCTACGAACGTCTCCACGAAAGTCTCTACGAACGTCTTTACGAACGTCTCCACCATAGGCAGACGGTAGGGCAAACTTAAGGTCGGTAGATAGTTGATTGGTTAAAAAAGGGTGGCTTTTTTTAGGATGGAGACTAGTGATACTTTAGTATTAGTGAGTGCGCCTTCAGTTTGCCCTTGCTGTCTGAGTCGCTTACTGAGATAAAAGTGGTTGCAGTACCTACAGTACTTTAATAAAACCATCGACACATCGATTAAAGCAGCTTTACCAATGAACCCACCTAATCCACCTCAGCCCCCTCAGCCCCCTCAGCTCCCTCAACTCCCTCAGCCAAATTATGCTGCCTTAAAGACTGCATTTGAGGATATTCGCCAATCACTGTTGGATATCTCAAGGTCGTGCATGCGGCTGGAAGCACGTGTCTCCACAGTTCAGCAAGAAGTAGGACGAATGGCAAATCAACCTACGAATGCTCTACTATTACAACAGATCCAAGCCTTGCAGACACAAGCTAGTGCCGTTAGGAATGTTGCTTAGGCTACAGCGAGGTAATTGGGTCTTAAGCCCAGGCTTGCCGGAAAACTATGCTGACATACTCTTCCTTGCAGCCGGGCCAATGCAGCAGCCAGAATGCAAAACGTGCGCATCATCACCCTTACTGCACCCTTACATCCACTAGTACAGACTTCGCGACATGGCTTGGAGCACATGCAGACCCGAATTACCGCGCCCAGGGCACTTTTATCCTTATCGATTGTGATATTTTATACATTTTCTATTGGATAAAGGATATTTTATGCTCGCTTATTCACATAATCCAAAACCACACTACCACAGGTTGGCGCATGGCTATTCCCAGCAGATGTGAATGCGCTCAATGGACTCTAGGCCACGTAAGCGATATGCCTCTCTCCTGATGCTGAAGAAAGAACTTTACTAAAATCAAATCTACCAGGTCACCACATTCGAGCCCTCTGCGAATTCTTGCAAATCCCACAAGCGATATGGCCAGCTGTTGCTCCCAACATTGCAAATACGTCAGTGGTGGAGAGGAATCTGATAATGCCTGAATTTCGTACGAAATTAGGACTTTCTCCAGTCGGAGGATCAGGGTGGGCGAAAATCATTATCGACTAGATTGATAGGATAAGCGATATCATATCATATCATATCATTGACCCGAGGTACGATTGGTCTATATTTTCGGGTCCCAATTTTTAAACTTCGCCAAGCCGGCTTTTGATTGGTTTGAAAAAAAAGAGCGCGGCAGAATCCACGTGACGAACATCAGAATATTAAAAACATCAAAATATCTATCACGTATTGCACCTTAATAAGTTATCTTATTAATATCGTGAATATTAATATATAGAATTATAGAGGACTCTACACGCATCTAATATATCTACTTTGCAGCCTCTCGCGGGCTGTATTAGGCAGAGCAATTGTAAGTTCTGTAGCTGCATAGAGGCCTAAAGCTTTGCGAGAGCTCTGCGGAGCAAGCCTCAGGGGGAAGTGCACGAAGCTATGCACGGAGCTCTACTAAAGCTCTGCAAAAGCTCTGCATGAAGCTCCGTACGAAGCTCCGCAAAAGCTCTATCAAAAGCTCTACCAAAGGCTTTGCAGCACCTCTGCCCACCCAGTGTACTGGCCACGCAGTGAATGGACTACGTAGCGCGCAGGGGGGTCCAAGGGATCTCCCCTTGAAGCTCTGCTCAAAGCTCTGCTCGAAGCTTTGCTCGAAGCCCTATACGGAGCTCCAAAGTTCTACTAACACGCAGCACTAATATACTAGGAAGGTTCTTCAATCGGCCGTATAACCGCCCATACGATCAATCGCCGTACAATTGTCTCTACGAATGTCTCTACGAGCGGCTCTACAAACGTCTACACGATCGCCCGTACGAACGCCCATACAATCGATCAATCGATCAACCGCCCATACGAACGCCCGTACGAACGCCCGTACAATCGCCCATGCAATCGATTAATTAAACGTCCATACAATTGCCATACGATCGTCTCTACAAACGTCTCTACAATTGATCATCCTTACGAGCGTTTGCACCCTATATGCCTACACGTGGCCAGTGTGTCCAACAGTCAGCGACGCTGGCAGCGTCGCTGCCAAGAAGCTGATAATGTAAGCAGTCAGTCAGCGTATAGAGTAGTTGCAGTCAGTCAACAGTCAGTCAGTATAAATTCTATAGCGCGCTGAAAGCTCGCTGCCTCAGTGGTAAGATTAGGAAGATTTTATGGTGTTTTGAAGCTTTGGTTAAGGTTGAGGATATTCGGTTAGCCAAGCAATAGGAAACCCCTGGGAAACTCTCGCTTATCCATAGTAAATAAGACAGTTTCTCTGATTTCTCCGTTGCACGTGTAAACTCATATTCCGCCTACTAAATATTGACCTTTTTTTATTACCCTACCTAAATGCAACGCACCTTACATTTTACGCGCTAACTAAGGTATAGAGCTTCTTCCTCTACTTCTCCCTTATTAACTCCACAATCTACACATTAATCAAGCCCCTTAACGCCGCGTGGGCTTCGTGGATTAACTACTCCCTCACCTCTCCCAATTAACGACGACACCAAATCAGGCGATTAAAATGATTCTATATCACGACAGCCTCCCCTAGTTAATCAGAACTACGGCTGTATCTTCCCTATTAACTGGAACAGCCTCTACCTAACAAAATACGGCAAGCTTACTGGCAAATATGGATACCAAGTTATTAACAAGCGGTCGCTATTAAGCAACATCTCTATATTAGTAATTTGGAAACATGGAGCCGACCTATTTTAGGACGGTCCTTTAGGCAAGAAGAGGCTCTGGCTATACAAAATCTGCCACCTAGCTCAAAAACTAGGTGCTCTACTTACAATAAATGGCACTGATTATATTAGCGGCCATTTAAAATTAAAGCATAGCCTTATTACCAACCCCAAAAGCCATAGTGGTAGTATATAACTACCAGCCGCGTTAAGCCTGTTCTAATTAGCCGCTCAAGCCTTATCTACTCTAGATAGTAACCATAAACGCCAGCCGTTCTGGGCAGCTGGCTATGTTTAAGCCTATATTAATTGGACGATTCTGCAGGATATTACCTTCTGTTAAGCTACGAGTCCTTATACGCGCGCTCTGCTTACATTTAATCGTCCTTAGATCCAGGAGTGTCTTGCAAAAGCGCCTATATTATTAAGCGACTGGATTAAAGCCGCCTTTAAACAGCGACGCGTTAATATTAAAGACCTCCTCCTTACCGCGCTTAGTAAAATCCACCTTAGCTGTGATATCTGGACGTCTATAAATGGAATGTCACTACTTAGTGTAGTGGCTTATTTTATTAACAAAGATGGCAAGCTTTAATTAGTGCTTTTAGGCCTTCCACAACTACGAGGATTGTATAATGCTAAGAATATAGCAGCGGCTTTAGCAACAGTAATTCAGGAGTATCAATTTGATTATAAGCTTGGCTGCTTAATAACCGATAATGCCGGCAATAATAACGACCTCTATGATCACCTCTTACAAAGCCTCTCGGTACCCAAAAAGGAACGGCTTCGGTGCGTTGGCCATGTTATTAACCTTATCGTCAAGGCCAGGGATGCACATAATCAGTGTAACCGTAATCGGCCTATAGATTTTGATTCTTATAAAATTGGCCTATGTGATTATAATTGATTGCATTAATTATTTTAGTTACATACTAATTTCCTAATTAGGATTAGATTGATCTTGACTTAAGAGAGGCTCTATAAGTCGTACTTACTACTTAATTCTCTCATCCATCTGCTGCCTCATTTGCTTCCTAATTGCTCACCGTGCTCCTGCCTGTATTGCAGCTCGTTATTCTATCAATGGATCCTTTGAGGTTAATAACTTTAACAGCTACATCTACCGTCGCGAAGCCTCCCGACTTAACGATTTGTCAAAGCCAGCTTTTTAAACACTTAGATTGTTCTACTACTATTGCTCCAAGCCTTAATTGCTCCTATAATATTATTCGCCGAGCGCCAGAGAAGATGTGTTCTACTTTAGCTAATATAGCTGGTATAAAGAGGATATTAATGGCTATTTGTAAGAGGCGTGGGTACTTAGCGCGTTAAGTTAGTTTAAGCCACTAGGTAAGGGAGAATGTAGCGATTAATTATAGAGGCTTTGCCTACTAGATAGTTAGAATAGATAACGTTAGAAAGAGAATATGTATATATAGTAATAAACCATTTAAATTTATCTTCTATAGAGGCCCGCTTAAGTTAATCTAGATACTTCTATTGCATATAGGTGTTTATAATAAGATCCAGGTTAACTAGTTAATTCTTATTACTGTTAATTAGCGTGTACTTATATTTCTTCTGCCAAAGCCTTTAGGCAGATTTAACCACTCGCTTAATTGTGCCTTTATTGCGAAGTTCTAGTGGCCTCTAATGGTTATCTAGATACTATTTTCAAAGCGTTAGGTTAAGGAGTAAGGCGGCGGCATACGTAGGAGTCTAATTAGTTAAATTGTAGTACTTATTAAAAGCAATCCATATAGTAAGTAGAGACGCTAAGAGATTTTAATTAAAGGCGTGCTCTTTTTACTTGCTTTTAACGTAATCTATAAGGAAATCTATACTCTATAGAACCTTATTAAACGTAGTTTAATCGCCTTCTATAGACTTTATAGCGTCTTTAAAAGGCTTTAAGATTACAACCATCTCACAAATAGTCTCCTACTCGTCATTACTAAGCTAATTCCTAGATAGATTTGCGGAGTTCTTTTTAATAAAGACTTAAATTAAGCTCTTAAAATCAATTGCTAATTCCAGTATGGTAAGCTATAAGTTCTACTGTATATCATTATCGCGCGGTATTATCTTATAGGCGAGCTTTAGAAAGCTTTAATATTGTTCTATTAAAGCTCTAAGCTAAATAGCTATATTGTGGATCTTACCCAAGGCTCCCATCTCTCGCCACTTAGCTTAGGTGACTTTATCTTAATAGTATTCGTTCTCTAACTTAATTATAAGCTTCTACTCCACAGCCTGGAGCTCCTCTGCAGCTTATACTACGAGCTCCATAGCTTCTTGGTTTTTGGTAAAAAGGAAGGCTTATATAGCAAGGTTAATAATATAGCTAATATAGCAAATTTGGTGGTGAACAGTAATTTAAGTAGGGAAGCGCTTTTGCAGAAGTTAACAGAGCTTATTATTGCTGCCGTGGTTATCACCTATATTTAGTATAGTCAGTAGAGAGCTTAGTAGTAGTAGAGGTAGAGGACGGAAATTTACCAGTAATATAGCTAATCTGCTTCGCCTCAATCTTATACTCCTTAAGCACCTAAATAAGCACCTTTGCCTATTGCTTACTATCATGGCTTTCCTTATACTCTTACAGAGCAAGTATTGCCTTTAAGAGTTGCCTAGCCTTATTAACAAAGTAAACAGTTACTGCCTAAAAAGCCGTCTTATTTGGCGCTGTCTAATAGTTAATTATAAAGTAAAGCTTTAAGAGAGCTGTAGAGAGCTTCTTTCTAATAAAATCTTTATAAACTACAAACGTTTTACCAAGTAGTTAAGGCACGGAGTTTCGCGATTTTAAGAGTAAGCCGTTTATACCAATTAGTGTATAATTGCAGATGTGTAAAAAGGTCCAAAACTTAGGCCATTTAATAATTAAATAAGGAAGGTTGTAAGTAATAATAAGGTAGTAGAGAGAATCTAGGAAGTCCTTCTCGCTTACGGCTTCCTTAAGGATTCTTATAACCTTTAGATCCCTTCCGCTCTCCTCTATTTCCTATTATTATTTTGCAAATAAGGCAGCTAATATAGCTTCAGTATTAACGTCAACTTTAGCCTTTCTTGGTATGCAGACAACTCTATACTTATTTTTTAGGTAACGCCGGAAAGCAATGGCGCCGGTATTGTCCTTTAAGCACTGCTTGCAGTAGAAGATCTCTTAATTAGAATTGCCCCGGTTGGGTTTACTAGGTGAAGGCTTTAGTAAGGCGTAAGACCAGAGCTCCTCATCCTCTCGTAGCTTCCTCCTTTTGGCTTTGGGTGTATTAATTTGGTGGTTAGAATTCTTGTGCGTTGTATTGTTAGACTCATACAATTCGTGGTCGCTGAGGAGGGAAATAGAATTAGGTTCTTCTTCTCGTGGTTGCTTTTAGGTAGAGGCTTACGCGCGTTTACGTTGTAAGGAAGATATAGTAAGTATATGGGTATAAAAATATAGGTAGATAGTGATTGAAAAGGAGCTCTAGATAAGATACGCGTTGGCGCGTATACGTTAACTTTTTTTAAAAGCCCGCACAGACGTTTTTTGTATATAAAAACACGGGCTCGGCGCTTTATAGTAAACGCCAATTATTACATAGGAAAATTAAGAAGTAACTCTCAACACTAAAGCCCTATCACTACATTCTATTCCTACACGTTCTTACCGTAGGTGATTATATTAATTACAGAATCGCAATTATAATCAAAAGATTGATTTTGATTGTGATTAGTTATATTACATCGTAATTATAACTTATGTAACTAATAAAATAGTTATGTGCATCACTGGTCAAGGCCCTGATATACGGCAAAGGCGTGAGCAAGCTCGAGCGCCTGCTGATTGGTGCGAGCGATCAAGCCAAATTCGACCTTATGCGGCAGAAAGGCTTCGTTGGCAAAGTTCACAATATCGTTAAATATATCATGCGATCAACAGGACGCCGCAAGGACTTTGCTGAGAATTAGCTTAAGGCCTATATGGAGGATGAATTGTTTGATCACGCAGAGCTTCTACTTATTAAGGACGGAGGTGTTTAGTGGAATTCAACCTACTTTATACTCCGCCGTGCATTGCTTCTTCGCAAGGCAATTGACAAATATCTACTAGCTTGGAGGAAGCCAGCCAACAATAGCTATGATCTATCGCAGGACGCACTTACTGATGACGATTGGCAGCAGGTAGAGCGGCTCATTAAGATCCTAAAGCCTTTTGTATCAGCCACTAAGCGCATAAAAGGCGACGCCAATAGTTCTGGCGTTAAAGGCTTATATGGCGCTCTATGGGAGTTGATTACTAATATAGAACTCCTTTACCAAATCCTCCAGCGAACTTAGCAAAGCCTTAAGAATAAAAGCGACTCCTTCCTTAAATTAGGTGTTAATATGGTTCTCTAAAAGATTAACAAATATTTTAATAAAATAAAGGACAAGAGCCCTTACTACTTTGCCGCAGTAATCCTTTATCTATTGCTTAAACAAGCCTACTTTCACAATAAATGGAAACAGTGGCCTTAATGGTGGAAGTACGCCAAGCGGTGTATGGAAACTACATTTACTGACTTTATTAACGATTAAGAAGATAAGGAAGATAAGCAACTAGTTAAGCCGTAACATAGGAAGGTTCCTTGCAAATCCAACAACAATTCAGCTGATGAATATGCGCAGTTGTTAGTTATTAATAAAAGCCTTACTTCTTTACGTAATTAAAAGTGGATTAAGCTTGCCAGTAAGCTTAATCGCTACTATAACGCAGGCCTTAAGTTTATTAAGATCCGTACCGACAACGGCGATAAGGTAAACAATGTCGTTCCTAACCCTCTTACCTGGTGGCTTAATATCGGTCAAGTCCTCTATTTAACGCTTACTAAGATCGCTCTTAATATGTTCTCTATACTAGCTATAAGCTCTGCATGCAAACGAGTCTTTAGTTAAGCTAAAAAGATTGTTACTAATAAGCGCAATCAACTATCGGCCGACACTATTAAAGCAGATTAGTGCCAGAAATGGTGGCTAATTAAAGGCCTTTTATTAAGTAGTTTAATCAACTGCATTAAAACCAATAGAGCGTCAACTACACCCTGGTTGACGAGCCTAAACGTTAATCTTACTGGCTATAAGCCGAATGCAGAGGCAGGAAAGCCGGCTTGGTAAGCTATATTTACTAAAGCTTCGTATTTAATCAAAATCTGACACTAAAGTAGAGCCTCCGGAGCCCTTACTACTTACTACCTTCCTATCTTGTCGGGCCTCTACGGGCGCATAGGACAATTTTGGCTACATTTAAACACTATATTGGGTAAATCAAGGTGGATTTTCAATCGGGCAACGTCAATATTTGTATATATAGAGGTGCTGCCAAAAATCTGGAATAAAACACCATTAAATCTATACTAATTGCCTAATTAGGAAAGCGAGCTGACAGCGGAACAGTCAGCGTACCTTATTTTGATGCAGCGGACAGCGAGCGATCTGGTTGGCCGCAGTCAGTCAGCGGTAGGGCCTCAAAGCTCGCTGGAGACTGACTGTTGGACACACTGCACGTGGCTCTATAGAAGCCCTACACGAAGCTCTACGCAAGGCTCTACATAAAGCTTTACATTACACGAAGGTCTGCAAAAGCTCTACTAAAAGCTCTACTAAAAGCCCTATTAAAGTCTCTACTAAACCCTCTGTAAGAGCTCTGTCCACGCAGTGAATGGAGCATGTAGTGCGTAGGGGGGGTCCAAGGGGGTCTCCCCCTTGAGCTGCTTAAAGCTTTACTCGAAGCTTAATATGGAGCTCCAAAGCTCTACTAATACGTAGCACTGATATACTAGGAAGTCTTATAGTTGTCTCTACAAACGTCTCTACGGACGGCTCTACGACGGCTCTACAATTGCCTATATAATTATCCGTGCAAACGTCTCTACAAACATCCATATAATTAATCAATCGCCCATATGAACGCCCGTATAAACGCCTATACAATCGACCAATCAAACGCATACAATCAATCAATCAAACGTCCATATAATTGCCCATACGATCGTCCCTACAAACGTCTCTGCAGTTAATCGCCTAAGCGAACGCCTGCATATGGCTCTGCATAAGGCTCTGCACGAAGTTCTACCAAAGCTCTGCATAAAGCTCTACCGAAGCTCTACAAAAGCTCTATAAAAGCTCTACACGAACCTCCACGCGAGGCTCTACAAAAGCTCTACCAAACGCTCCAGTGATGGAATTGGACTGGGTTAATTCAGGAGCTCATGGTGGAGGCGTATTTTGACTGGACTGAATCCTGTCAATTTGATTGGTTGGATGGAGTGGATTTGAAGCTGCGGAGCTCTTCCAATTCTCTAACTCGATTCGGCAGGTGTAACTTAAGGATAGAGCCAATTAACAACGTTAACGATAGGATACAATTTTAGGATTGGGTGTACGAGCCATACAATCTAAAAACTCTGGTGTATATAAGTGTCATTCCTCCTGCCCCCGTCGTCGTTGTCGCTTTAATCCTTATCCTTTTCCTTACTACCGCTATAGAGCGATATTTGTGACGGTGCTGGAGCGCGTCACCTGCCATATTCAACCAATTAGGATTTTCAATGCCCGGCATGCAAAATCGCTATTGGCCCGCTTACCACTAGCGCCTTGGCGGCCCTCACGACATATCTACCTACTACCCCTGAACGATTCTTCTTCTTCTTCTCCTTAGCTTAGTATTCTTGTATGGTAGCAATCTACAAGCTTCGGTTTAGAAGCACTTGTATAAGCCCGTTATATTATACTAAGCTCTCCATACACTGCCTAGGAAGGCCTTAATAATATCCCACCCTAAAAGGAGACCTTCGTCTGCAAAGACGCGTCAACGCGTTATACTCAGACATCAAAAAACTCACACTACTATGCCTAAGAAGGCCCTAATAATATCCCACTTTATAGGCCAGACTGTACTTAACCTGCACCCCTAAAAGAACCCCAGAATTGAAACTAAATTGTACAATTCTGATAAACTTTAGGAAGCCGACGATGGCACCTAAAGCGAGCTTATCTAAAAGACCTACCTCTACCCGAGAGGAACACGAGATCCAGTTAGAATCAGAAATTAAAGATAATAATAACGTTATAGGTATATATAAGTAGATTTATGCCCTTGCTGCTAATTAGAAGGTCAATTGTCTTTAAGCCTAAAGTATATAAGAGACTCTAAAGGAGATCCTGGAAAGCCTTACTGCCTTATAAAACAGCCTAGCCTCCCCTTTATAAAGCCTTAGTTAACCCATTCGCTTAACTAAATACAATACACTAGAGAGTACGGATATAATAATAAAGTAATTAAAGTCCGTTAAGCTCCCTAACCCCCTACTATTATTAGACGGCATAGACCCAACCTTTAAGAACTAGAGAATTTAGGTATAAGAAAAGCTTCGTGTTAACTATAACTATTTCCCCTCTAAATAAGCTAAAATGCTCTACCTCTTTAGTTAAACTATTAGGGACGCCTAGCAATACCTTTAGGCTAAGTTTAAGGACGAGTTACCTATTTAGTTTATATCTATTAACAAGATAATATAGCATCTGGCTACTATCTATATTAATCCAAATAAAGTACAGGATGCCTATTATGACTATAATTGCCTAATAATAAAATTAAACTAATCCTTTACTAAGTTCTAGACTTAATTCTTATACTTAGTAGGCGAAGGCTAGGTTCCCCCTAAGAACTATTGTTTGGACCTATATAATAAGCTAACGGTCCAACTATAAGAGAAGATTATAGTAGCTTTAAACGACCTACTAACCTACTAAAGACTTACAGCCTAATGTTTATTGCTAGATTTAGAACTAAAATAAATTAATGCTTATTTTAATTAACTAAAGCGGCCCTATAGCAACTGTAACCTATCCGCTATACTAACGGGAGCTAGTGTTAGAAGATAAACTATAACCGCCCTTACACTAAAAGCGGTTATAACTACCTACCTATAAATCTTACCTAACCCGCCATATACTATATCTTTAACTAATGCTTATCGCAACACCCTAATTAACCCTACTACGGTCACGTGCTTTAATTGCGGAAAGGATAGTTACTTTACCACGTCCTACCTAGAGCTAAAGGATATAGGTAATATTAAGGAAATAAAAGAAGAAGAAATGTCTAACAAGTTAAGAAAAAAAGAACCCTAGGGAAAAACTCCTCCCTAGGGTATCCTATTAATCTTAAAGAGATTAATCTAAGTTAGCTAATAGGTGGAAAACACTTTATAGTTCTATATATAGTATCTTAAAATAGATATAGAGTTAATACAACTGCCCTTATTAATACTAGAGTAAATAGCTTTACCTTTATAAATACTGCTTATGCAAATAATATTGCTAAGTTCTTAAATGTAAATACTACCTAACTAGAGAAGCCTGTTTAAGTAAAAGGCTATAATGGTTAAGCTAGTATACTAGTTACCCACGTTTTAAAGCTATATATCGCTAGTTTAGTATCCCCTTCTGCATCCTAGACCTAGGGTTATACAACATAATTCTTAGCTAAAAATAGATATCCTACTTTAATATTTGGCTAAACGTTTAACAAAGACAGTTTGTCTAGCTGGAGAATAGACTAAAGTTACCCTCCTTTATTAGAGAAATCCGTACTAACCATAAGACGTTAGCCGCGAAGGCTAATCCCACCTACTAGTAAGATATTAGGAACTGCGACCTAGCCTTTACTTAAGAAGATGCCCGCCGTAAGGCCAGTAGGAACTTTATACTAATAAGGATACTCCCCTAAAGGACTATAGTTAAGAAGGGCTCTATTTATGGAAGTAAAACAGACACTAATATAGACAACTTCTAAATTGCGGAGATCCGGCTAATAGGGAAGAGGATATACTAATAGGACATAAAGGACAACCTTTAGAAGATACAACGAGAGTTAAGAGAAGTAAGGACAACGCTAATACCCTAAAAGCCCCTAAGGCCACGGATAACCCTACTATTATATAACACCCCTATAGTAGATATCGCGGCAATTAGTGCTATAGGTTTCCACTTTAATATATATTAGAAGGATAATAAAGTCTTTACTACTAGTTTATATAAAATTAACCAGATTATTGCTAAGAGGGAAGAAGTACCAGTAGAGGAAACTAATAAAGAACTAGTTAAGCACCTCCTCCCTAATTACCTCTTAAACTATAGAGACGCGTTCTTAAAAGTAGCTTTAGATATACTACCCCCCCACTAAACCTATAATTATAAGATTTAGTTAAAGACTAATAACTCCCTAGGCTATAGCCCCCTTTACTAGCAAACTATAGAGGAACTAAAGGTAATAAAGTAGTACCTAATTAATAACCTCTATAAAGGGTTTATTAAGCTAAGCTAGGCTCCCTTTACTTCCCCTATTTTATTTATAAAGAAACTGTTACGGACGCTTTAAGTACAATGTTACAACTACTTGGAGAAGAGTCGGTGGAAGCTAGTTAGTTAATACAGGCACAGTCCAGGATGGATCCGGTAGAACTATATAACGAGGAATGGTAACCAAGGTCACGTAGTGCTAAACGCGTTGGCTACATTAAACAAGAGGGACGTTACGTTTAACATAGACAACACGTACCTTACGTATAAGAGAGGATTTCTTAGGAGTATAGTTGTGTATTTAAAGGACCTTAGTCCCTACTATAGATAGTTCTCTCCTTGTAGTAAATCTTAGAATACAATTAGAGTTAATCTATTAGGCAACTACTCCACTAGTTATTATTATGTTGTTGTTTTATTCTTACCTATATATCTAGCCTAATAACAGAACCCACCGTAGTTCCTACTATAAGGTTCCGTTACACATTCACTACCAAGGTTATGGTATTGAATAAGATCAAATAATATGCTACTAAGAGCAGTACTAGTCACGACAGCGTTAACGGCAGCCACAACCTTAGGGCTAGGTAATACTAGTATGGACAAGGGGGATTCTCAAGTAGTTACGCAAGGTTAGTTATAGGAAATGGTTAATCACTTACAAGATAATAATAGGATACTTAAAAAACGCATTAATGGAATTAGAGTAGTAAAGATTAAGCTACCTTTAATTAAACGATTTTTAGGAGAGAAGTCAAAGCTTAAGGGATTTCTTACGCAAATGCACTTTAAAGTAGTACAGGAAGGAGCGAAGTTAGCAATATTATTAGATTAAATAGCCTATGCAGGATTGTTCCTAATAGGGAGGGCACTTAAGTGGTTTAAGCCGTATCTCACAGAAATATAGGCTAATAGCATAACAACTACTAACCAGGACGTACGGTACATATTTACTAGTTAGAACGGGTTTACAGAGCAACTAATACAGATGTTTAAAGACCTAGAGGCTATAACTACAGCGGAATAAAAGCTTTAAAACTTAGTATAACGCACTTTAGTAATTAAGTATATAACACAGTTTCAAACACTAGCTATATAGGTTAAGTAGAATAATAAGGCGCTTATAGTATAGTATAAATAGGGACTTAAGGCTAAAGTCTAGGACGTAATTATCCTAATAGAAGATGCGGATACTCTAAGAGAGTTAATAGATTAGTTAATAAAGATTAATAATAGAATCTATTAAAGGGAACAAGCTAAAAGAGGGCAAGACAGAGTTCCATAGTCGTATAAGGCATAGAGTACGCAACAATAGACACAGAGTTAAAAACCATAGAATAGCGCAGAGCTAATAGACCTAAGTGGTACTAAAAAAACCTAAAGGTGGGAAAAGAAACTATAGAAACCTAGAGGTTAAGGATTAAGTAATTAAAGGACCTAGGAGTAGAGGCCAAATTAGGGATTTTAGTAGTAGAAAATATTTAGGCGGACTCTATAGCAAGAAAGATGGTTTAAAGATAGGGCTTGCATAAATTATAGAAAACAAGGTTATTTCGCCAGAGACTATAGAGGTGGTTAGAGTAACTATATAGTAAAGGGAACCAGACTAGCAGACAGCACATATATATAGAGGGACGATGGTGCACTATAAGGAATAAAAGAGTGTTTAATTAACAGTTTTGCGTATTGTTATAATAACGTATACCAAATTCATAAGGACGCTAAGTACGGCGCAAGCTATTGGCTATAGGAGCCATTATTATCTAAGTTTAAAGAAACTAACAAACCAGCTTATAGATTGGACATTAAAGACAATAAATTTAATATAGGCGAAGCATTTACCAATAATAAGGTAATAAAGGCAGCTTACTAGAAGCATGCAGACCTTAAAGAAGTTGAAATAGAAGTAGAGACTAAGACCATTACAGAACAGGGTTTAGTAATGGGTATTATAACACCATTAAATATAATTTCCATCGCTTTATAAGATAATAGGAGTAACGTTTAGAAGAAACTAAGTAAGTAGACAACTACTAGTGCTAGCTTATTACTTAATAAAGGTAAGAGGCCACAGGCTTAAGATTCTTAAGAAGAGATAAAAAAAGCTTAAGATTCTCTAAGTAAAATAAGACACACCTAAGGACCCACAACAGACAAAAACCGATAGGAAAGGGCAGCAACTCAGTTTAGCAACAAATAAATAAGTATAGGACGCAAGTTTAAGAACTACAAGTTTAGGGAATAAATAAGAACATTAGCAATCCTAGGTAAACACAGTATTTAGCCTAAAGATTAAACAGTTAATACTAGGATTAAAAAGCAAGATAACTATAAAGATTTAACTACAAGACGCAGAAAACAAGAAACTATGGATAAGTTCAGAACAAGAATTATTATATAGCAAGAGCAAAAGCTAGACAAGAGATCAGCTACAATAGGTTATATAAGGGATAGAGCACCTATATAAAGAATTACTAATAGGCCAAGTATAGGGACACCTAGGGTAAAATAGTTAGATAAACTAAAACAAGAAGAGGATCTAGATATTCTAACTAGGTTTAAAGAAAGACATACCAAAGGATATTACAATGCAGCAATAACAAGGTACTTTCTAATGGATAGACCATATACACTAAACCAGTTATACGGAAAGTGGTATAGGCAACGACATAATAACAAATGGGAAGACTTTTATATATAGCTAAATAAAAAAGTTGTCCAAGATTAACCCATTATAGAGAAACGTATAAGTTATATTAAAGGAGTATTAATTATAATATTAAGGAACCTAGAAGAAGGATCTAGGGACTAAAGAAGTAAGCGATAAATCTTAGTACCTACAACGGAAATACCAGTAGTTAGGTTAACTAGGTATAGGTTTAAACTTAAGGATAAAGACAAACTAAAAGTTAACCTAAAACATACAGCGCATTATACACTATTGTGGATAGCTTATATGGATAACATATATAATATACATAGAGCACTTAAAGATAAGAACCAGAAATACTAGCAAGAATATATTAGGCACCAGAGGAAAAGCGGTTTAGAAACGCCAAGTATATACATAGTTAGCACCTAGTAGAAGTATAAGGTTAAGGGGACTTAACACTTTAACCAGGAAGATTCCTTATGGAAGAATACCTAGATGGATAATAGTGGTGGGAGTGCCTAAAGAACACTTATCTATAGCATATAGAAGAAAAGAAACGGACTAAGTATTAGCTAAGAGTGGACTAAGTACAGATAGAATCTAGCAGCCAATAATTAAGAAAAGGGGAGGCATATAAAACCAGAGGAAACTAATATTAGAGCCTTAGACCCTTAAAGGAATTTAAAAATAATACCTAAATTTAAGAGCCTAGTGGCAAGATCAGCAGTTTAAAGCGTTAGTAGATAGTAGAGCAATAAAGAACCACATATTACCAAAGGTAGTAGAAAGAATAGGGTTACTATATAGATAGAAGAAATACCTATATCCGCTTATAACAATTTTAGAAGATTAGATAGCCTATAGAGGAGGTATTATTAATCTTAAAATAGGACCTATTTAAATAACTATTAAAGGGAGACCAGTTAGAATGTCTTTTAATATCCTACCATTAGGACAGGATAAGGCAATACTAGAAATGCCTTAATTACAAAAGTATAATCTAAAGATTAATTGGGTTATAGGTTAGGTCAATATTAAGGATACTTAATAGTATAAAGTGCGACAGTAAACCAAGTTAGTATGGTACCAAGTTAGAGCGATATATAAAGAGACTAAGTAAGGCTTAAGTTATATACCAAAGAGATACTACAAGTATAGTAAAAAGTTATAGTTACTAAAAAGTAAAAGGCTGTCAGAGTATATAGCGTAGGACTATAAAATAGAATTAGAAGAGGGAATAAGTCTAAAGTTCTTTCTAATTTACAAGCTTACTAAAACAGAGTTAGTAGCACTTAAGGAGTTTATCTAGGAGAACTTATGAAAGGGATATATTAGACCATTATAGTTATTAGCAGAATATCCAGTACTATTCATCCTAAAGAAAAACGGAAAATTTAGGATATGTATAGACTATAGACAGTTAAACAGTATTACTAGGAAGGATAGGTATCCTTTACCCTTAATTAGCGAAATTCAAGACAGAATAGGCAACGTAAAGATCTTTATAAAAATAGATCTAAGATAGGCGTACCATTAGATTAGAATTAAGGAAGGCAACAAGTAAAAGGCAGCCTTTAGGTTAAAGAAAGGACTATATAAACCATTAGTTATACAATTTGGGCTTATAAACGCACTAGCAATATTCCAAAAGCGAATTAATAGTATATTAGGAGAACACTTAGATGAATTTATTATAGCATACTTTAACAATATTATTATCTACTTAAAGAGTAAGGAAGAACACGGAAAACATATTAAGTAGGTTTTAAAGAGACTACAAGAAGAACAGATACTAGTAGCAATTAAAAAATACAAGTTCTTTACCAGAAAAACCAATTTTATTAGATTTATTATTAAACTAGGCTAACTTAGTATAGATCTAAAGAAGATCAAGGCTATAGTAAATTAGCAGGAACCAGAGAACGTTACGCAGTTAAGATTATTCCTAAGGTTTTATAATTACTGCAGAAGGTTTATAGCGCGATAGTTATAAAATATTAAGCCATTTACACAGTTAACAAAGAAAGAAGAACTGTAGGTATAGGGAAAGAAATAACAAGAACTATTTAAGAGAGTTAAAGAGTTATTTACCTAGGAGCTAGTTCTTAAGATCTATTAACCAGGTCTAAAGACGGTTATAGAAACAGATACATCAGACTTTATACTAGGGGCGTGCTTTATACAGAAATATCAAGATAGATAGCACCCAGTGGCATACTATAGTTAAAAGATAACACTACTAGAGTTAAACTATAACATTTACAACAAGGAGTTGTTAGGTATAGTTACAGTACTTAAGGAATAAAGAGCATTCTTACAAAGCATAGAGAAACTATTTATAGTTAAAACGGACTATAAAAACCTTACAGAATTTCTAATAACAAAGAAACTTAACCAAAGATAGGTTAGATAGGTGGAAATGCTTATAGAATACTATTTCGAAATTCAGCATACTAAGGGTACAGATAATACACGAGCAGACGCTCTAAGTAGAAAGGCTAAACTATAAAGTAATAAAAAGCTATTAGGAGCGTTATTACAAAAAAATTAAGATAGATTAATTAGGTATAATTATCCAAAGATTATAGCAACTAAGGAAAGTCAGATCTATAAATTACCAGAGAGTAATTAGATATAGAAGATCTAAGAAGCATAGGTAAAGGATATAAACTTAAAGTAGTATAAAAATAGAAAAGTAATATACGTGCCTAAATCTATTATAGAAGAATTTGTTAAGGAATTCCACAAGGGAATAATATAAGGACATAATAGAGCTACAGGCTTAGTGTTAAGACTTTAAAAAGAGTATATTATTTAAGGAATCTAAGGACTAGTAAGACAAATTATAAAGAAATATTTAAATTACTAAAAAAACAAACCAACAAGGCATAAGCCGTATAGAGGGCTATAACCTATTAAGACATTAGAAAGACCATAGGAGGTTATATTATAGGACTTTATTATTAAGTTACTAAAGTTAAGAGATCCTATTACAGGATAAGATTATAACGCGATTTTAGTAATAGTAGATAAGCTAATAAAGTAGGGATACTTTATAGTATACACTAAAGAGATATTAGTAGAAGATGTCGCTAAAATCTATATAAAGGAAGTATTTGCAAGATACGGAGTACTAGACAAGATTATATCGGACAGAGATCTAAGATTTATAGCAGTATTTTAAAAAGTGTTTTTGGCAGAATAAGGAGTTCGCGTAGCAATATCTATAGCATATTATCCGCAGATAGATAGATAAACGGAAAGACTAAACTAGACACTAGAACAGTATCTAAGGCACTATATTAATTACGCATAGAACAATTGGGTATTATTATTACCAGTTATATAGTTTATATATAATACAACACTACAAGAAGGAATGGGGATATTACTATTTAAGGCAAATTACGGATATAAGCCAAGAATATTATTATCGCTACATTAAGTAAAAAAGACGAGTAGCACAGCCAAGTAAAGAATAGAGATATTAATAAATCTTTATATAGACCTTAAAGAAACAGCTAAACTAGTACAAGAGCAAATAAAAAGGTACTATAATGCTAAGAGATCTAAGGGACCAGATCTTAAGGAGGGGGATAAAGTATAGCTACTATATAAAAATTTCAAGAGTTAACAACTAAGTAAGAAGTTAGACCATATTAGACTAGGACCTTTTAAAATTAAGTAAAGAATTTTATTAGTTATATATAAGTTAAACCTACCAGCCAAAATAAAAATCTACCCTATATAACATGTTGCAATGCTAGAGCTAGTATATAGGAGTATTAAGCCACCAGTCTACAAGGCAGACACATATAGAGAATAAAAGGAAGATAAATAGCAAGTTTTAAAGATTATTAGTTACAAGGATATAGATAACGAAATATAGTATAAAGTAAAGTAAATAGGCTATAGTAAGACTACCTAAAAACCACTAAGCAACTTAAGGAATGCTATGGGAAAGGTATAGGAGTATTAGAAAAAAGTAGGTCAGGTAATATTAATAAAGAAAAATCGCCAAAGAATAAGTCACCTAAAGGGGACCTAAGAGGAGCAATTGCCGAGCTACTTAGAGTTATTTCCCTTATAAGAGAAGAGCCAGTCCTTTTATTACCTAGCTTAGATAAACCCTATTAAATAAGTTTCCACTTCTTAGAACAAACCTTCTTATAAATACATTTAAGACGTTAAAGATAAGCATAAGCTAAACGTTAAGCTTTAAGGACGCGTGCGGACTCTTCTAAGGCACGTTAAACCTTAAGTAGCATAGAGGCCAGCTTACCATTAAGCTTTATAGCAGTAGATTAAACACAAGACCCTATAATAAGTTACTTAAGAAACTCAAAAACTGTTAAAAGTCATAGAACGCGCACACTTAGCGTTAGAGATAGAGTAAACATTATAGGACAATTAAACGTTTGCTTTAGTACACTTAGAGTAAAAGAAGGGTTGTTAAGATGTAAGACTTGCCAGCGCAATACAAACTAACCCCTCTTTAGCGCAACGAGAGCAAGGGATCGCCATCACTTTACTAAGTAACAGTATGGAGGAAACTATACAAAGGCAACACTTAACCTAGGAAAAAGAAGAAGAAGCTTTAGGTATAATAAGTAGGGGTATTAACCAGACTAATTAAACGGATATTACACCTCTAGTGGACGACTGGGAGGTATTAGGAATCTTTAAAGACAAAGATAAAAAGGAGGGAGATAATATTACAGACGCTTTAAGTACAATATTACAACTACTTAGAGAAGAGTCGGTGGAAGCTAGTTAGTTAATACAGGTATAGTCTAGGATGGATCTGGTAGAACTATATAACAAGGAATAGTAACTAAGGTCACGTAGTACTAAACGCGTTGGCTGTATTAAACAAGAGGGACGTTATATTTAACACAGACAACACATACCTTATATATAAGAGAGGATTTCTTAGGAGTATGGTTGTGTATTTAAAGGACCTTAGTCCCTACCATAGATAGTTCTCTCCTTATAGTAAATCTCAGAATATAATTAGAGTTAATCTATTAGGCAACCACTCCACTAGTTATTATTACGTTGTTATTTTGTTCTTACCTATATACCCAGCCTAATAACAGAACCCACCGTAGTTCCTGCTATAAGGTTCCGTTACAGAAACCTAATAAAAGCCTTTATTTTTATATTAACTATTAAAAGCTAAACGCTATTACTTAAAAGAATTAGTATCCTTTCCCTTTAATTAATAAAACCCTTACACGTCTAAGCCGGGCTAAAATCTTTATTAAGCTTAATATTTGCTAAGCTTTTTACTAAATTAGGATAGACCCTGTATTAGAAAACCTAACAACATTCTATACCTATTATAGGTCTTATAAATATAAAGTCCTCCCTTTTGGACTAATAAATAGGCTAGCTACTTATTAACGGTATATAAATAATATTCTTTTTAACTACCTTAACAAATTCTATATAGTATACCTAGACAACATTCTTATATACTTAGATAATAAACTTAAGCACTAAGTTTATGTTAAGAAGGTCCTAGAGAGACTATGGAATATAGGCCTACAAGTTAATATTAAAAAATATAAATTTAGAGTAAAACGTATAAAGTACCTTAGGTTTATTGTTAGTATAGAAGGAATTAAAGTTAACCTAGAGAAGGTTAAGGCAATCCGTAACTAGAAACCCCCTTATACTATAAAAGAAATCCAGTCCTTCCTTAGCTTTTGTAATTTCTACTATTAGTTTATCTATAACTATAGAGTTATAGCTAAGCCTCTTATATAACTAACTAAGAACGACACGTCTTTTGTCTTTAATAATAACTGTATAAAAGCCTTTAAGGAGCTAAAGGACTAACTTATTTCCTTTTTAATCCTTTATTACTATAACCTAGACCTTAAATTAATACTAGAAACGGACGCCTCTAACAGGGTAGTAGTAGGAGTCCTTTTATAGCTATACTTAGACGGTAAATAGTACCCTATTACGTTCTTCTTAAAAATAATAGCCCTAGCTAAGTGCAACTACGAAGTATATAATAAGGAAATGTTAGCTATTGTATAATTATTGTCCTAGTGGCGCGCAGAGCTTAAAAGCACAGACTCTTAGATTAGGGTTTATACCAATTATAAAGCCCTTAAGTATTTTATAATAACAAAATAACTTACTGGTTGATAGGCCTAGTAGGCTAAAATACTCTCCTAATTCTTCTTTATGATTATATACCGCCCTAGTAGGCAAAATGCTAAAGCTAACGCCCTAACCTAGAGAGAACAGGATATGGAGCCATAAGACGAGCTAAAGGCTTAGCACTAGACACGTGCCCTCCTCTATACCAAATAACTCAACCCGCGTATCCTTAAGGAACTAAGCTCCAAATAGAATAAGGTAGCACCTATAGAAGAAGAGACCCTAGATAAACTAATAGGACTAATTAATTATATCCTAACCATAAACCGCATAGCTAAATCCCTAAAAGCCCTCCATAATTAAGCTATGGGGGGTGACCCTAATTTAGAAATAGAAGACGGACTACTCCTATACTAAAAACGGCTTATAGTTCTAGATATTAATAACCTATAAATAGAGCTGATTTGTAAAGCCTACTATTAAGTCTTTACGGCGTACCCTAGTTAAGACAAGACCTACTAACTACTATTACCTTATTATTACTAGTGAGGACTCCTATCTAATATAGAACGATTTATTAGAAATTATTATATTTATAAATATATAAATACCCCCAGGGACCGAACTCCTAGATAGCTATAACTACTGCTAGTCCCTAAACGCCCTTAGTAATATATTATAATAGACTTTAAATTATTCCTAAAGGATAAACACGGCTATAATATGGCCTTTATAGTAGTCAACTAACTAAATAAGCAAGCCGTTTCCCTCCCTTGCTTTAAAACTACAACTATAAAGGACATGGCCTATATATACATAGACAATATCTACTGGATCTATAGCGCTCCTAAGTTAATTATCTCTAACCGTAGACCTTAGTTTATATTAGACTTCTAGAATAAATTCTGCTATATCCTTAAGATTAAGATCAAGCTCTCTACTGTATTCTACCCTTAGACTAACAGCTAAACTAAGATTATAAACTAGTACCTTAATTAGTAACTTCGCCCCTTTATTAACTACTATTAGGACAACTGGTTGGAACTACTACCTATAATAGACTACGCACAGCTCACGCTCCCTTATAATAGTATAGGAATGTCGCTATTTAAGTTACTCTATGGATACAGGCCACGAATATTCTTTAATTGGGATAGACCTATAGGACATATAACGGCCCGCGAACGCCTTAGCTATAAAGAGGCCTAGATATTCGCTAAGAGAATATATAGGGCCTAGGAGACTGCCCAAGTAATTATAAAAAGGGCATAAGAGAAGAAAGAGTCTAACGTAAACCAATATTACCGCGAGGTAGACTTCTATATAGGAGATAAGGTATAGGTGTTAACAAAAAACTAGAAAACCTAGAGGCCGAGCTATAAGCTAGACCACTAAATAGCTGGCCCCTATAAAATCCCTAAGAAGGTAGGGCACTCTTTTAAGGTTAAGCTACTAGAGTTAATAAAGATCTACCCTATCTTCTCTCTAGACTAACTATAGAAGGCCGCGGATAACCTATTACCTAAACAGTACAACGACCCCCTACCACCAATTTAGATTACAGAGGACGAAGAATAGGAAGTTAAAGAGATCTTAGCAGTAAAGAAGGACCGTAGTACCTTAAAATACCGTGTAAGCTGGGTAGGTTATAACGAAGATCTAGAATAGTACCCCGCATCTAATTTTAAGTACTCTCCCTATAAGCTATAAGATTTCTACCTAGCCTACCTAAACCTCCCTGGACCACCACGTAAGTTAAATAGCTGGGTTAAATGCTAGGAAGAGGGGTTAGATAACTATAATAATTTAGATAATAATAAAGAACTCGGATAAAGCTTAAGGGCAGGCTTTTTTGGGAGGGGGGGGGTGATATGACGGTGCTAGAGTGCGTTACCTGCCATATTTAACCAATTAGGATTTTCCATGCCTGGCATGCAAAATCGCTATTGGCCCGCTTACTACTAGCGCCTTGGCGGCCCTCGCGATATGTCTACCTACTGCCCCTAAACGATTCTTCTTCTTCTTCTCCTTAGCTTAGTATTCTTGTATAGTAGCAATCTACAAGCTTCGGTTTAGAAGCACTTGTACGAGCCCATTACAATATTTATTAGCTAAACTACCTTCTATATCTAACGACGTAATTCTTATACCTAAGAGCCTTAACCTAAAAGCTAATAAGTTAAAAACAATTAAGGAGTTTAAGCTCTATGGAAAGTAATATATTTAGTGTAAAGCTCTTACCAAAACTCTAAAGAACACCAAGTAACAATCCTTACTTATTTAGAAGTAGGGTAAGAATATCTAGCTAAAATTCTCTATAGATTGCCGAATATTCTACTACTGTTATATCTGTAAGCGATTAAAGTATAAGTAAGAGCTCTGTGTGGTGTTGTTAGGAAGAACAACTGCTATAAATTACCTTATATAACATTACCACTCAGATAAGGCGATGGGTGAGCTTTTTTCTACGAAACTAGCAGAAATAAATTAGCTGATAATTAAGGTATATCTAGAGGCCAGATCGCTTAATATAAATCGCAACTTTAAAAGCTTTAAAGCTCTTTTAATTTGATAGATTGTTTACTACTATATTACCTTCTTTTAATTTAAAAACGCCTACTTTTAATAGCTATTGTTTTTTCTCTAACCTAGGCTCTAAAAGTTTTTTCTACGTATAGGAAAAACAATTTATAGCTAAGTTATAAAATTGTTTAAGCAATAGAAGGAGTTATTAAAGTAAGAGCTTAAAAGCGCCTAAAGCATAATATTGATTTCCTTTAACTTATAGACGTTACTAAACGCATACGAGATTATTAGTGTTATAGGCCATTTTATTAGCGAAGAAGGTAAGCGCCGCTATGTAATTCTCGGGCTTTATAAAATTGTTAGTAAGTATATTAGTAAGAATATAGCAGGCATCTTTATAGATCTATTTCGCGACTACGGGATTATAGGTAATATTGGGTATTTTATAGCTAATAATGCGGAGTTAGATAATATGTATATTAACGCAATTTTTCGTATACTATATCCATCACATATTGGGGGGGGCTAATTTAGTGTGGTTATAACCCGGGTTAATACAAGGTTAGGGCTACCCCTACTAATAACGCGTCCGAACCCTATATAGGGTTACACAGCAACTGCCTCCAAGTACTTTTGCACGCGATTTTGGGCTAAAAGGTATATAATTTAAGTTAAATCGGTACTTCTAGGCGGTCGCGTAATATTACTCTAAATTTATAACACCTAAACGGGCTCTATTCCTATATTAAGGCGTTTTAGTTACTATAGTGCAGTCCTATATTAAGATGTCTTAGTTACTATAGTATAGTCCTATATTAAGGCGTTACGGTTATAGTTACGGTCACTATAATACAGTTATATATTAAGGCGTCTTAGTTACTATAGTAAAATAACTATTTAAATATTCTTATAAAGCCAATCTAAAGAATGCCGGCTTTATAGTTATTCTAACTAGTTAATAGCCTATCTATTATCTCTTACTATATCGTCTTCTACGCGCTATCTTATATCCTTAATTATCCTATAGCGACGGCTATAGAATATAGCCTTGCTATTAACCCGCTAGCGTGCCCCCTAGTAGTAATTAAAAGCTTTAATTAACAGCCTACCTACTAGCCTTAAAGTCTACTTAGTCTAGAGCTGGAAGACTAAATTACTGCCTTAAAGCATTTTATATTTTCTTAGCAGTGCCTATAAGTTAAGGATAATTAGGAGAGATAGTTAAGTATTAGTTTATACCTACGCTAGTAGGGGTAATGCGGATATAGTAGACAGCTAAGGAGGCGGTATAGATATAGCAGATAACTAAGCGAGTAGTACGGACATTATAGACGGTGGTGCGAATATTGTAGACGGTGGTACAGATATTATAGACAGCGGTGCGGATATTATAAATAGCTAAGCGGGCGGTATAGATATAGTAGATATTATAGTAAACGGCGCAGGCTCGCCTAAAGGTAGATATATAGACTCTATAGGCCCTATCTAGATGCCCGTCTTCCCTTGCTAAATCTATATAGGTATAAATAATGCTAATAACCTTTCTATCTCGCTAAGGCGTTCTAAAATCGTCTATATGCGTAATTAAACCCCCTTTATCTTAGGGATCGCGGCCTTATATCTTAGCTTAGCTACAGCCTTATAGGCGGGCTAGTATATCCATATTATTAGCTTATTTGGCGTAACTACGTTAGCTAGTGAGCTTTCTACCTATATAGCAAACCTTTAGTACTCCTCGCAGCTAAAGAGGGGATCTTTCTATAGGGGGTAGAGCGGGAACTGCTTATATAGAATTACTAAGTCCTATAATAGAATTACCCTAAGTATATAGAGGAGGTATAGAAATCCTAAGCCCATAAGGTTAAGCCGCATAACCTTATTATTGGCCTTACCTAAATAGTAGGCCTCTATACATTTTAGCTAGACATTAGTCTTAGACTATATTTTTAAATAGAGGGCCTTTTTTAGTACCTCCTATATGTAGGGGAGAAAGTAGCCCTTTCCTTTTTTTGGGAAGCCAATAATTAACTGCATAAATATATAGGGTAGGTAGCTAAGAAAGGCTCCCGTTATTATGTCCGTATTTTAGTATCCGGTCTATCTAATTTAGGTCTTCTTAACGCCGCTAAGCTTAGTATACCAGACGCTCTACTTATAGGCGCTATAGGTCTTCTCCTTTAAGTAAATTCCTACCCCCTAGAATATCTTTTTATTCCATTTAAACTGCGTATAATAGTTTAGCCGCCATTATAGTACTTTAATACTGCTAGGGAAGATATATAGGTTATAGTAGTCCTTTAGCTACTAAAAGAATAGGAAGCTCTTAGTACTATCTTTACCCTAGCGGTTAAAAAAGTAAAAGGCTATTATAGAGAAGGGGTAGAGGATAGGGTTAGTATTCCGTATATAGCTTATATACTTAACCTTGCCGTGCTAATTCTGCTTCCCTTATATTATTAATATAATTATATATAGTACTAACTTATCTAGTTTAGGCCCTTTATTCTCTAGTTTAATAAGGATAGGGTTAGTAAGCTAAACATCTTATCTACTTTTACTATAGGTAATAGTAGTATGGCCTAAGGAACGGGTTAAAAAATAGCAGCTATATAGACTAGATATACAAACCTAATAAATACTTAGCTGTAGTTTAAAGGTAAGACTTAACTAAACCTAGTATATTAAAGCCCGTCTTCTAGTACTAAGTAATTGCCTTTTTAAGCCCTTTAACATTATAGCCCCTAGTAATTATAAATAGGCCTTAATTAATAAAGTTAATGCGTTAAATCCGGTCCTTATTATAGTGGACACTATCTAGTACTACTAAGAGCTCTGCCCCCTATAGCGGCTGCAAGGTCTTACCTTCTAACTGCTATATATAAAGCTTAGTAATAGTAAAGACATAGCTATTTATAACTAAGTATTAGACTATTTTATTAAATAGGACGTCTAGGGCCTCCTCGTTCTATACCTCCCCTTCCTCCTTTATAGCTTCCTCCCCTATACCTATAGCTACCCCTACAGCTACCCCTATGGATACCCCTGTAGATACCCCTATAGCTACCTTCCCCCCTAGCTACTTTACCCACTTAACCGTCTTCTACCTCTTCTTTACCTACTTACTATCTTTCTATATCTCTTTCTGTTTTAACTTCCGTTTTTAATAACTAGCAGTCCATAATTCTTAGTTAATAACTTACTACTTTAAAAATAGGTAAAGCTTATCTTCTGTTACCTAGGCGCCGTCTATATTGCCTTTTAGTCTTATATCCTAGTCTTTCTACTCTTTCTACTTTGGCTTATATACCCTTATAGTATTTTTTAAGCACTAGGCTTTATAAATATTATATAGCCGTACTGTTTAGGCCTTAAATTTATTTTGGAGGCTATAGGAGGAGAAGGCTAGGGGGGCTTCCTTTAACTATAAAGTGGACTATAGAGTAAGAAGATTTTTAAAAGACTCTATATCTATAATAGGTTAGGGGGAAGATATATAAGCGTGGCGTAGGTAAATAAAGCTACTAAACGCGTAAATATTAAAAGGGGAGGAGGAGAAGAGTGCTCTATATTATAGAATTAGAATTATAGTAGGCCTTTCTATATAAAATTAGAAGCTTTATGTAAGCCTATATGGGTATAAAAATAGAAGAGGGTTGGAAAATGGATTATTAAGGCGATAGTAAGGTTAAAGGCGCGCTAAGGCCTATACTAACCTAGTACTAACCTAGGCCTTAAAAACGCGTCCAAAAAGTAGGGGCAACCACCAAAAGGGGGGGGAGGAGTAATATTTGGATAATATGTTGCGGACCTTAGGGGGTCATGCGTAATATAAGGTTATGCTAAGCTTAACCCCGACTTCTAATACCTACGCACGTTTCCCTATAACCTCTATTTATACCTATACCTAATATATAAAGTCTCTTCTTCTTTATTTAATATCTTTATATTAACCACGTATAGTTATATATACGTAGCCTTCTTAATTACTACCTCGTTTAGTATATTATATTCCAGTTTATACCCACTTCTATAATACCCACTAAGATCCTTTAAATAGTAAGAGTATATAGTAAAAAAACTGCATAGTGGGGCAACAGAATATCAAAATTTCTAAGTCCTTTCGCGTGAATATTTCAGCACGTATATAGTAGTTTATATTATAGCCCACTCCCATTATAAGAACTCCTTCACATCTGCCTGTTTATGCTAGTAATAATAAGCCTACTACTGCGTAAGGGCGACCTTAGTTGGTTTTATATACCTACTAAGGTCCATATCTATAATTATTTATAGTAGGGCCACAGCTAGAACGAAATTCGGAAGATTTTACGCAAGAATTATAGAATAAACGTCTCCTAATCTATAATCTCGCGCACGCTTAATAACAAACACGTTTATAAATACTGACGTAGTAGGCCTACTAGACGGCCTTATAAACTTATAGATTAAGAGGTTTGCTATATTACCTATATTGTACAGAAAGGCTAGCGTACGCGTCGGCTCTTATATAAACAACTTATTAAATAATATATGGGTAAAGATATTGGCCGCAATACCCTTTGTTATGCTCTCTACCGTCTTAGCTACCGATAATATATTATATATAAACGCGCATTTATCTCTAAAAAACAAGCAATTGTACGGCTTAATTGGGCATATATCTTCCGTAACTATATAATAGATAGGATGTAGATAAAGGTTATTTAGACTAATAAGTGCTCCTTTATTATAGGCGAGCGTAGGAGACTCTATATTATACGGCGAAAAAGTAAAAAAGACTATAAAGACTATATACAATCTGTATATTAATTAGGTTATATATTAATTATAGCATAGGGAGCTATTAGATGGGGATAGAAATTAAGATTTATTTTTCTTAAGAAAGGGGAGTCGCATGGTATAGATTCTTACGACTATGCGGATTAAGCACTTCTATATCTTAAGTATACTCTTACTAAGTTTAAAGGGGAGATTATTTTAATGGAAGATAGTACGCCTATCTATTAAGGCTATGCAAAGGGAGTATGTAAGTTAATTAATATTACAATATTCTTTATCTGGTAGCCAGCCTTATTACTAGACCTTAACGCTATTAAGAAGGTCTGGCGTTGGATAAAGGATAAGATATTATAGATAGAGCCATTTCCTACAATAATTAAGGGGCTTAAGGCTGTTTTTTAAGACTTATGGGATTAATTGGATCTATATAGTTGGATTCTAAAAAGATGCCAGCTAAACTTAGGGCTATAATTAATGCCCATGGGTATTAAATAAGATATTAGCTATTTAAAAGGAAAGAATTGCGCTTAATTCCTTTATTAATTATATAAATTTCACTCTATAATATACTTTACTTTATACATACTGAAATATTTACGCGAAAGGACTTGGAAAATTTGATATTCCATTGCCCCACTATGCAGTTTTTTGGCTGTATACTCTTATATATAAGATATTATATTTCTCCTTAGTACGCCTAATAATAAAGATCTGGCCTCCGGTTTAAATAGACGCTTTATTTATCTAAATTACTACTACCTATATTTTAGAAGTTTATTCTAGATAAGAATAGGCCTATTTTAGCCGGCCCCTTATTGCTTAGTTATAATAAGGGACTTTTCTATAGTAATATGGTGGAAATAGCCCTTTTTTTTAAAGGCCTAATATAAGGATCACTTATAGGCAAAGACGCCCTTTAGGAAAGTAATCTCCTCTAACGGCTTTCTTTAGTAAAAGTAATTAAGCTTAGCCCAGGTAATAAGTCGCTATCAAGTTAAAGTATTAAGATTTAGCTTTCTTCCCCTCTGCTTTTAAGGGGCCTAGGTATTATTTCTTAAAGAGGTTATAATTGTAAGAGTATGGACCATAAAAACTGCATAGTGGGGCAGCGGAAAATCAAAATTTCTAAGTCCCACGCGTGGGACTTAGAAATTTTAATGTTCCGCTGCCCCACTATGCAGTTTTTATAATCCATACTCTTATATTTAGAGAGACTAAGAGAGCTGCCAATCCTTCTATAGGACTGGCTAGCATAGCGGTTTAAGAAGTAGGCAATATTACGCTTATAGTAGGAGAGTTAGGTACCTGGATCTCGAAGGGGGTCTTAAAGAATTGGGTATTATATTGGTGGATAGTGGCCTCGCTGCCGGCGAATAAGATTTGGCATTTTATAATATAAGAATACAAGGGCCCCCTGTGTTGTTTTATACTATCTAGCTATTCTAGTGGCTTCTCTGGATTTATAATACGCTGTATATGGCTAAAGCCACACCAGCACTAGCAGGGAGGGCCAGTGGCCCGTACAGGTTGCCCCCTTATACGCTTGCCGTAAGGGTAAGTGTCACGAAGTTTAAATAGATGAGTTCATTGATGAAAATGGGTTGATTGATTGATAATCTTGTATCGTGTCTTTTTAACCTTGATCTGACGTGTCTTTAATAACGTGTCTTCGTGCATGTAACTTATGCACGTGACCCACGCCTTTAGAGAATACAGATTATCTAATACACCCCCTTAGCTTTAAGCTCTTTAAGGTTAAAGCTAGCCACCTTCTCGCGTCCATTAACGAGTTAATTAAACCGTAATCTTATCTAAATCCTTCCGTCTTGCTCTAATACTGTCCTTTAGGTCCTCTAGTTGCTTCTCCTTATTCAGCTACTCCTTAATATCCACCATCCCGATTATATTAACAAAGCTTTAAAACCTCTACTTGGGCAGGGCCTTTATAAGTCTATTAGTAATTATCTCCTTTGTTACTATCTATTAAAATCATACTTGTCTTATTGCGTATTCCTAACGTAGCTAGTATTAATAGATGTTAACGTATTAGAGCTTTATAATTAGCTTTACCATATCTTCCATAATTAGTTAGAGCGTCTATGTGTTGTTATATTTAATAATTAAGGGCTCATTTAGGCGTAACGTTATTGCTTTAAACAGCCTACTAATAAAGATACCTTCCTTTACTATCTATAATAGGGCTAACAACTCAGCTTCTATGCTCAACGTTATTACTATACCCTACTTGTTTGCTCTCCAGGCAATCGGCCCCCTAAATAGCTTTATAATGTATCCTTACGAGCTCTTTCTATTAACGGAGTTGTCCGCGAATAATGCATCACTAGCACAGAAAAATAATTGCGCTTTACCTCTACCATCTCTTCTATTGTCTCGTCCTTTATTGCGTATTCCTTTATCTCTCCCTCTACCGTTCGTTCCTTCCTTGTCTCCTCTATAGTAGATTACTCTGCTCCTTATGCTATATTGATACTGGATTACTCTGTCTACCGCTTAATAGTGCTTTTAGCTTAGGTTCTAATTAAACCTTGCCAGCTATAATACTGCAAAAGCAATATCCGGACGCGTTGTAGTGGCTGTATAAAGTATTAAACCCATTTTTCTCTAATATAGCATTATAGAAGCTGCTTCTCTTGGTAGGGATATAGGACGGACTAGTAGGTCTATATTAGGGGACGGAAGCGTTAGACGGATCAATTAGTAATTAGTAGGGAGGAGTTCTAATTCTGTTATAGGAGTGTCTAGAAGACGCCCTCTAAGATCTATCTTATACTAGTTAGCTATCTTCTTAATATAGGCTTTCTAGGATAGCTATAGGAGCCTCTAGCTATAATTATGTAGCACGTAGATTCCTAGGAACCATTTTAGCTCGCCAAGGATACTTATTTAGTATTCCTTGCATAGCTCCTTAATTGCTTCTTAAGCTTTCTTCTTATCTGTCTTTTGGTAGCAGAAGACAATATCATTAATATAGAAGAAGATAACTATTCCACCTTTTAGCATAATATACGGCTTCTAAGGTACCTCTTTAAAGCCCAATTCGTTTAATAAGCTCGTGAGATTCTTCTGCTATAATAGTGGTAATTGTTATAGTCCGTATAAGGCTTTTCTTAAGCGTAGTACTTTGTTTTTCTTTCCTTTATTAAACCCTGGTGGTAGCTTTATATAGACAACCTTATCAAGATTATAATAGACAAACGTATTAACTGTATCTATTTATATCGTCTCTAGGTCGAATTTTGCGGTGATCGCCATAAGGGTTCGGAAGGTTATACTAGCTAATATAGTAGCTCTCATAGGTAGGTCTCCTAAGGCCTATTAATTTCTATATACTACTAAGCGTGCCTTGCATTTCTAGAGAAATCCATACTTGTCTGTCTTGTAGATGAACACCTATATTAAGCTAAGGATCTGCTGTCCCTTTATATACTTCTTTTCTGTTTCTTAAAACAACCTCATTTAATAATAAGATTGGAGATAGGCTTGTTAAGCCTCTTAGAACTGATCTCAAAGAGGATACGTATTAAGGTCCTAGATTAACTAAGGTGGCGGAGGTAGGTTCTTCCTATATAATCTAATATCGCGTATTCTGCCTGATTTCAGCTTACTATTATTAAGTTAACTATTAAGGTTAAACTTCCTTCCTACTAAGAAGGCGCCGTAATAGGCTAATATAATTCTTTTAGTAACAAAGTCTTTAAACCTATTATTACTAGCTTCCTTAAATAAGTCTTTAACTAAGTTGTTAAATACCCCCTAAGTGTAAAACCCGTCTCCTACTGGGCTAATAATATCCTAATTAGTACCTTATATATCTGACTTCGTAGGATACTTAATATAAAAGGCATATAGAGATTCTTTGTCTTCTTCTATTAGAGGTGGCGTACAATACGTATCTTTAAGAGCTCTTGCAAGGTCAAGATCTACTAACTTATTAAAGGCTTAAACTAGCTCATTGTCGACGTCTTCCTCTTAAATTAACGGTTTAAACACTTTATTATTATCTTCTAGGAGAACCTCGTTCTTAGTTAGGGTATTAGGGAGTTAAATCTTCTCAATTAGCGTATCTAATTCGGCGTATAGATCCTTTAAGATGTCCGTTTGCTTCCCATTAAAGAACATCTTCTTGTTAAAGATAACATCCCTAGTAGAGATAATAATACCTTTATATAGGATCCAGATCCTATAGATATTAGTAGAGTTATAGCTAACAAGGTAGCTAATATAGGCTTATAGATCTAGCTTGCTCAGCCTTTTCTTCTTTAGCTGGGCATCTGACGTCATCGCGTACGCCCTACAGCCGTAGGCTTTTAGGTGCGCTAATTATGGTTTTCTTAATCTCCTATTTACTAGGTAGGTATGGAACCTCTTATATAGTAATTTCCATCTATTGCTTTCTCGTGGCGTTCAATCTTAAAGGTAAACTATACAGTTAATAATCTCGTTCCATAGATTATGCGGTAGTTTAGCAGCAATTCTTATTACTTATGTTCTCTTAATAATCACACCCCCTAAGCGTTTGGCGGTACCGTTCTAAGCTTAGGTATATAGCACCAAAGGCTTAAATATAATCCCTTAAGTCTATAGCTATTTAAGAGTTCTCTTTCTCCCTAGCTCATTATCTAATCTAATAGTATTAACTTTGAGGTTATACCTCAGACAAATCTATTAGATAAAATCTTTAAGTACTTATAGTGTCTCCTTCTCCTCGCTATACGTTGTTATAAAATACGGGAAGGTTCTTCCTAAGAAGATATTATAGATAAATATAACTTGTATAAATCCAGTATATACTTCCTTAAGGTTAGTCTAGTTAATATAGAGGTTAAGATAAGGTTTATTAATATTCTATTTTAAGAACCTTCTTAAGACCTAACGCTTAATTTTAGCGAGACTGCAATATTAATATTCTATCGTCTTTAGGCCTTAAAGCTTAACTCCTAAGGCGTTAAGACCTAGATGGTAAAGGCTTATAGGTCCTAGATGACCTAGACACAGATACTATAGATACACATCACCTTTTAAATCTAGACGAGCGTCTCTTAACGATGCTCTGCGCTTCTATTGGCGGCGTAGCAGTTGGCTTATATTAAACGCTAATAGACTTCCTAGTTGGATATATTTAATAGTCTATTGTCTATGACGTTCTTCTATTTAATATAGGGTTGTGTTGTCCTAACGCAGCAAGAAGAGACCAACCGCGAGACGACAATCTGATGGCAATCTGCCGGCAATTTACGGCAATCTGACGGCAATCTACTGCATTCTGCTATATTCTGCCCAGTCCACTAAATCCTGCCAAGTTCTGCCAGGACCGCTACTTAAATCCTATTCTGCTCCGTGCATGTGTTAACTAAGTAACCAAACTAACAATATATACCCTTTCTTCCTATTTCCTTACCTTCTCTCCTTACATAATATCTTAACTTTATTACACAGTTTATATACATAGCTTAATAATATCTACTTTGCTATATATTATTACCACTTATACTTACTCCGTAACACTATATTACATTAAAAAAAACCCCCTATACTCCGCCCCGCCCTATTTAAAATGCAGAACAACCTTAAAGCCCCTATAACGGCCGCTAACATTATATCCGCACTCTAGGAACAATTGGCAGATATATAAAAGTCCTTTATAGACGCCCTTGTACAAAACCAAGCTGCTATAGCTTAACAGCAAGCTGAATAAGAAGCATAGTACTAGAAAATAATTAAGGCCCTCTAAGAAGAAATCTGCACCTTTAAGACGCTTACGCTAAGCCCTTAAGACCAATTACTATTACTAGAAGCTAATACGCGGAATACAAGCCCTAAACCAGCAATAGTTATCCCACTAGTAGAACTAACTACTATGCTATAACAATCTAAATAATTACCAGACCCTTTAATATTCACTGGTAAATAATAAGAACTCCAATTATTCCTAGGCTGGCTTAAAAATAAGCTAACTAGTAACGCTAACCGCTACCCAACTAAAGCTAACCAACTCTATTATGCCCTAAGTCAACTAGGAGGAGATATAGCTGACCTTATTAAACCTCTTTAACCAAACTCAGTACTAAGTCTAATTATACTTCTTAAAGCCACATATGGTAACCTAAACTGCCAGGCTACTGCTTAGAGAAAGATAAACTATATAACTTAAGGAATAAAAAGCTTTCTAGTATACTTCTCTAAATTTAACTGTTATATAAAGGAAATAGGCTGGAACAACTCTATACTAATTAACAGCCTTATTAAATCCCTAAGTCCTGAACTAAAACCCTCCCTAATAGGTGTAGACCTATTAGGAGCCCTTAACGCCTGCGTAAATGTTATTAATAAATGGTATAATAATATACTACGCCTAATACCAAAGTCCACTCCTTAATACAATACAACAGCTCCGTAAATATCTACTAAGTTATTGTCTTAGCCTAAGCACCCTAACGCCATAGATATTAATATAGGGACCCTAGGATATGCTCTGTTAGGGTCCCCTAAATAAGAATAATGTATTAAGCTAGGCCTTTACTTTAAATGCGGAAGCAAAGATTACATCTTAAGATACTGCTCCGTCCCTATGCCCTAATATAACTTATAAACGGCTAACACTAACAGCCATTCACCACATTAATCTTCCAGTTACTATCCCTAATCTTTACCTGGTTCCAGCCTTATATCTAGTAAGTACTACTTATAAGAATAAAGTTATAACTAATGTTCTATAGGAACCCCTTCTCACTTACCACTAAAAGGTATATCTTAGAGTTAAGTCGCTTTCTGGGACAGCTATATTATAGGATCTTATTAAACGCATTAGATATTGCAAACCCTGACTTTTGGGATTATAGTATAACTATTAACTGCCATCTTTAGCAGAAAAGTTAATAGGCTAACACTTAAGTCCTAATTAACACAAGAGCTAGTAGCATAGGATTTATTAATAAGACCTTTACATAAGATAATAAGTTTACCCTAACACCCCTTAACCGGCATATTAACGTATTTGGATTTAATGGCAAACATACTATCTTAGGCTATATTACTTACATAGCGGCCCTAAAACTCCAATACCTAAACCATAAAGAATTAATTAAGCTCTTTATAACTACCTTAGGTTACCTAATAGTCCTTAGATAACCCTAGATAAAGCTATATAAGGTAACCATTAATTAGGACAACCTTAAGCTTTTATTTACCGCCTCCCGTTGCAAGTAGAAGTGCCTTATAACTTACTGCTTATACCCTAAACCAAAATCTAAAAAATCCACCAGGATCTACCAGTTTAAAATTTCTACTAACATCTACCCTACACCTAAAAAATCCACCCAATTCCACTAACCTAAGAATTCCACTAAATTTTACCAACATAAGAATTCTACTAACGTCCACTAAGAACCTAGGAATTACGCCAAACTATATAAACTAACTCTAACCGCTATATCCCAAACTAAGTAAAAGCTTAAGCTTAACATATGAAGGTACTAGAAGAACTAGTATTTTACTATAAAAAGGATACTTAAAGAACCTAAACCTAAAGTTAAATAAGAAACTATATAAGAAACTAAGGACAATCCAAGCCCGCTTAACACCTTAGATATTTACATAATTGGAGCTACCCTGTTAGCATAACTCACTAGGAAACCTAAACATACAATCTTTACCGTTACAATAGCTGATATTAAGAAGGCCTTAGCACTAAAGAAGCACACTAACCCCGCCACGAAAGTACCAGTAGAATACTATAATTACCTAGATATATTCTTATAAAAGAAAGCTAATAAGCTACTAGAATGCCGTCTATATAATTATAAGATTGTAGTTAAAGAAGGAAAATATTCTAGATTTAGACCCTTATACAGAATGTCCTAAAACAAACCCTAGGTACTATAGAAGTACTTAGACGAATATCTAAATAAAGGATTTATTAGAGCAAGTTCTTTACCTATAGCCGTACTAGTAATCTTTATTAAGAAACCTGGTGGCAGTCTATACTTCTATATAGACTACTAAGCTCTTAACGCTGTTACTGTTAAGAACTAATACCTAATCCCGTTAATCCAAGAGACACTAAACTAATTAAGTAAGGCTTGCTTCTATACAAAGCTTAATATTATCTACGAATTTAACCGCCTCTATATCACAAAAGGAGATAAATGGCTTACTACATTTCGTACTTAATACGGATTATTTAAATACTTGGTAACGCCATTTAGCCTCGCAAACGCCCTAAGTTTATTCCAATACTTTATAAATAATACCCTACACCTATACCTGGACGTCTTTTATACTGCTTATATTAATAATATCTTAATATACAGCAATAATCTAGCTAAACACTGAAAATATATTAAACTAGTCCTATAAGCCTTACGCGGAGCCAGCCTACAGCTAGATGTAGATAAATGCGAGTTCTATAAAACGGAAGTCCTATACCTTAGACTTATTATCTCTATAGACGGCGTATAAATAGACCCTAAGAAAGTTAAAGTAATTGTAAACTGGTAAGAACCTAAGAATATTAAGGACGTAAGGGCCTTTATAGGCTTCGCCAACTTCTACTAATAATTTATTAATAACTTCTCCGCCTTGGTTTTACCCCTTATAGCCTTAACCTAAAAAAATAAAGCCTTTATCTTTAATAAGGAATATAAGAAGGCCTTTGCTTATCTAAAGGTTATGTTTACCACTATACCTATGCTCTAACACTTCAACCTAGACTAAAAGAGTGTTGTAAAAGCTGACTTGTCTGACTATATCACTAGAGGTATTTTGTCTTAATATAATAAGGAAAGAGTACTGCACCCCATAGTATACTTCTTAAAATAATTAAGTCTAGCTAAATATAACTACGAGATCTATAATAAGGAATTATTAGCCATTATTAGATATTTTAAATAATGGCAACCTAAACTGGAAGGCGCCAGATTTCTAATTAAGGTCCTTAGCAACTATAAGAATCTATAGTACTTCACAGCCATAAAATAGCTGAGTTATTGTTAAGCCTACTGGTTAGAATATCTATCTTGTTTCTAATTTTTAATTATATACCGCCTAGGCGTTTAAGGTTAAAAACCTAATGCCCTAACCTAATATTTACAAGACATACCAGTATAGGAAGAGGCATATGCCTACCGCAATTAAACCCTGCTTTGCCCTAAATTATTTAATTCCCTGGCTAAAGACCTTATGGTACACGTCCTTAAAATAACTAATTAATTAATTAAATAGATTATAATTAACAAATACCCAAATAACAAGTTTATCTAAGAGATACTTAAGCTAATTTAAAATAGCGTTAGACGCTCTAAAAAGATCTCTCTTAGTAAATATAAAGCTTATAGAGACCGCTTATACTACCAGAACCGCCTAGTTATACCTAACCACGACAAACTTAAGCTTAAGCTTCTTAAACACGTATACAACCTACCAGTAGCCGGCCACCCAGGCCGTAAAAAAACCCTAAAACTACTCTAATGGGAATACTACTGGCCGAATATGCATAATATAATATAAAGGTATGTCTCTAGTTGCCATACCTGCCAATAAGCCAAAGCTTTGTATAAGATATATAACAGCTTTCTAAAGCCACTGCCTGTTCTAGACCGAAGATAGAAGGACATCTTAATTAACTTTATTATCAACCTCTCTATAAGTAAAGGCTGCGCGAACATTATGGTAGTTATAGACTGACTATCCAAGATGAGACACTTAATCGCCTGCCCTAATATGTTAATACCTATTATTACCTAACTGTTCCCGGATCACGTATGGAAACTTTATAAACTCCCTAAAACAATTATCTCTAATAGAGGTAGACAGTTTATCTTTATATTCTAAAAAGAACTAACTACCTAACTCCGCATTAAAGTACTGTTGTCTACGGCATACTACCTAGAAATGGACGGTTAAACGGAATGTGTAAATGCTATAATGGAACAATATATTCGGATATATATGTTGTATTTATAGGATGACTAGATAAACTGGCTTACATTTGCTAAGTTTACTATAAATAACTTCGTCTTGGAAACTATAAAGGTCTCCCTATTCCTGGCTAATTACAGCCAGCACCTGTAAATAGGTTTTAAACCCTTTAATAATGTTCCTCGCCTAGCTTATTAAGCCTTACAGGTTGTAGAAGTAAATAAATTTATAAAGAAGATGGAAGAACTATAAGAGTTTCTTACTAATAAAATAATATAGGCCCAATCTGTCTATAAAGCCGCAGCAAATAAGAACCAAACCCTGGCACCGGCCTACTAAATTAGTAACTTTATCTAGCTAGATATAAGAAATCTGAATATAAAATAACCTACTAAAAAACTTAATTAGAAGAACGCTGGCCCTTATAAGGTTAAAAAAGTTGTCTCTCCTTATGCCTACCGACTAAAGCTCCCTAATACAGTTAAAATCCACCCTGTATTCCATACGTCAGTCCTCTATCCTGCCGCCCCTATATCAAACACCCTGCCTGGACAGATCTAAGACCCTCCCCCACCAGTTAAAGTGGATGGTAAGGATGAGTACCTTATTAAAAGAGTTGATGACATTAAGTACAATAAACGGAAATATAAATATATGTACCTTATAAAATAGAGAGGCTTTACTAAGCCCTTATGGGAACCTGTTAACTCTATAGGACTTATATAAGCCGCAGAAGACTTTTATAAACTCCACCTATAACTACTATAGCCCCATCTTATAGAAGCTTAAGTTTAAAGGGGGGGTACTGTTATGGGACACCTCCGTAACACCTTATACACGTCCACCTATTTCCATCTATTTCTACTGACGTAGTAAGAAGAGACCAACTATAAGACAACAATCTAATGGTAATCTGCTGGCAATCTACGGCAATCTAACAGCAATCTGCCACATTCTGCTATATTCTGCCAAGTCTACTGAATCCTGCTAAGTTCTGCCAGGACCGTTACTTAAATCCTATTCTGCTCCATATACGTGTTAACTAAGCAACCAAACTAATAATATATACCCTTTCTTCCCGTTTCCTTACCTTCTCTCCTTACGCAACGTCTTGACTTTATTACACAGTTTATATACATAGCTTAATAATATCTACTTCGCTATATATTATCACCTCTTATACTCACTCTGTGACAGCAAGACTATTAGCCTATCCTTATAGTTATGGCAGGCAGTTAACTTAGATATTATAGATATAATAATTTAGATATATAGGGGACCAGTATAAATTATTAATGTATATAACCCTAGGGTTAAAGAGGTCCCATAAAATAGAGAATATTATATTAGTAATAAGCTTACTAGAAACTAAAGGCATAAAGTTTATCCTATTAGAAGATATAAACCTTTACTACCTATAGTAGGGGGGTATCTATATTGCTACTAAATAATAGGTAGAGTGCCTACTAAGAACTATAGACATTTAGGGCCTTAAACTAGCTACCCTCCTAGAAGCAATTATATAGCAATAAGGCACCGCTGAAAGTATAATTAGCCTTATATTTATAGACAAAGGCCTATACCAAAGACTTAAAAGGTGCAACCCTAAAGAAAAATAGGCACTCGCCTTAGACCATATCCCTATCTAGATATAGCTAGATCTAGATATTAAGGCGTAACTAAATAGTAAAAGATACGCAATAAGGAAGCTTAAGATAGACAGTTTCCTTAATACAGTTAAATAACAACTTTAAGACCTAGAAGAAATCCACTTAATATTAAATAAGTAAGGCTTATTAGCCACCCTTAAGGAAATTAACCGAAGACTAGAAAGGATCTAGGCGGCAATTAAAAATAGGCTAGAAGAGTACTACCCGGTCTTAAAACCGGGCCCCTATATGCGATATATATAGTCCGCATAATACGCAGTTCTTATTACTAGCTAATAATAAGCAAAAAGGAAATATATAAGCAGCTATAACCCTAAAGATAAGAGATAATATAAAGACACAAGAAACCAGTTAAAGACTACCCTAAAAAAAGAAGTAAGGAATAACTAGAAACGGTTTATAAATAAGTACACTTTTAACCTAAGCCTCCCCTATAATAAGGGCCTTTAGGCTATAGCAAAATGGGCAAAGAAAAAGGCAGGGCGCCTAGTAGAAGATCTATATCTACCGCCCCTATAAAGAGCAGGGGAATTATAGGCCAGTAATAACAATAATAAGAAGGTAAAGATCCTTATAAAAAGGGTTTTCCCCTAACTAGCTCTAGCTAACCTTAGCAATATTACAGGAAAAACACTATTAACTTGCCTATGAGTTAACAGCGATATAACAATAAAGGAAATAGCCAGAACTATTAGCCGCCTTTTAAATAATATAGCACTAGGACTAGATGGGATTCTAAATAAAGCTTTAAAGACCTGTAGACCACTTATAGTACCTTAGCTTATAGATATAGCTAGAGCATACTTTATTATGGGCTACTACCTATAACTTAGCAGAGCTATAATAACGGTTGTTTTATAAAAAGAAGGCAAAGTAGATTACTTAACCCCAGAAAGCTACCGTCCTATTGCCTTAAAAAACACCCTTAGTAAGGTCTTAAAAAGGGTAATAGCGGATTATATAGTAGGTACGGCTAAGGAACACGCCCTACTACTATAAAGCTAAATAGGGGCAAGAAAGAACCGCTTAATACTATTAGCACTTACGCTACTCACTGCTACTATTAAATCTACATAAGCGATGCGAAGGGACTTTATAGTATTAATACTTAGCCTAGATATTAGTAGTGCCTATAATAATATACTCCATAAGCGCTTTCTATATAGGGGATAAGCTTCGTTAATAATATATACCTAATTATATACGGGCCAATAGCCATAGAGAATTGCAGAATACTAGAGAAAGCCTATAATACCTATATAGAATAGGCAAGATAATATAGAGTCCAATTCTTACTAGAGAAATACTAGCTAATCCATTTTATAAGAAAACATAACCAATCTGCAGATCTCTAGCACATAATTTATATTTAAGGCTTTAGGGGTTATCCAGTTTAGGGCCTAAGGGTATTAGGAGTATAGGTAAATAGTAAGCTCTAGTGGAGCGTATATGCGGCGTAAGCGGCCTATAAGGGCTAAATATAGTATATTATATTATCTAGGATTGTTAATTCTATATAGGGTCCATGCTTCTAGAGGTTACGCCTACTATATATAGCAGTTGTCCGGCTAACTATAACATATAGATCTAGTATTTAGACCATTAGAGAAACTAAAAAAGGCCCCCCTAAATTACTCCTTAAACCACTTTAAAAGGTTTAAATAGCCTACCTTTAGAGTATAATAGACGGGTATAAGTAAACGGCTATAGAACTACTTAAGAAGGAAGCCAATATTCCCCCCCTATAACTATATATTAAAGCCGCTATAATATAAAGGACATAAAATAAACATAATTCTAATATTGTAAAGTATATTAAGATACGCCTAAATAAACTATAGAGGGACCTTAGGGTGCCCTATAGGAGAATAAACCAATAACCCTAAAGTAGGGAAGATATATTAGAGAAATAGGTAAAAAAAAAAGCAGAAGAAGAATGGTGCTGCGTTAGGGCCTAGGCCTATATAAAGGAGGAAGGGAGACGCGTAAGAGGCTAGTAAAGATAATAGTAAGAGAGAGAAAGGAGCTAAAGTAGAGTATAAAAGAACGCTAGAGAGGCGTATAGGAGTTAAAGGTATAGAGGCTAACTTAGGTAAGAGGAACCTAAGCTATAGCATGGTTAACGCTATAGGGGGTAAATACTTAAGGGCTCTAAGAAGGCCTAATAAAAGGTAGAAAATATAATGGCAATACTCTTAAGAATAGAAATAATAGGACTAAAAGATTGGCTCTACTAGATAGGTGTCCTAGTAGGTAGCCTAAGATATAAATATAGCTAGCTAAGATAAACACCAAAACACGTAATACTATTATACCCCTTACGCACTAACTAAGAAGTAATACTCTTAGTAGCTAGCACAGAGAACTATAATATACTACTCTTAATATAAAAAGGTCTTAAGGTAGTTACCTAGTGGCTTATTAGCTAAAATATGCTAGACCAGTTTTAGGTTATAAAGAAAATAGTAATAAAAGGTAAAGGGGCGAGTAATAGGCGCCCTCTAATAACTCTATAAGTAGTAGAGTAAAGTTTATAATACTAGCGCGTCCGTAGGCTTATTACGACAGCAATGGTTCCTAAGGAGGTTAAAAAGTAAGGTAGTAGAGCACCATAGACAACTTATAGGCGTTAAGTAGGCGAGTCCTAAAAGGCGAGGAGATAGATTACGGGGTTTTTTTTAAGTAGAGTTTTCTCCCTATATGTAAATAAGGAGTAATCCGCATGGGCCCAATAGGGATCTAAATCGGACGTTAAGCAATAAATAATTATTAAGTTATTCTCTTATAGAATTCCCTAATAAACTCCTTTGCTATTAACTTTAAAATATATATCGCCTCTCTATTAATATAGTCCTTATATCCTAAATCTTTTTATTATACTTTTTAGATCCTCTATAACTACTTACTTTCTAGTATCTTATAAGTTCTTTCTTCTTTAGTTCCTATAAGTCTTAGGTGTTACGGAGTAAGTATAAGCAGCAATAATATATAGCGAAGTAGATATTATTAAGCTATATACATAAACTGCGTAATAAAGTTAAGACGTTGCGTAAAGGGAGAAGGTAAGGAAATAGGGAGAAAGGGTATATATTATAAATTTGGTTGCTTAGTTAATATATATACAGGGTAGAATAGGATTTAAGTAGCAGTCCTAGCAGAACTTGGCAGGATTTAATAAACTTAGTAGAATATAGCAGAATGCAGCAGATTGCCGTTAGATTGCTATTAGATTGCTATAAATTACTATTAGATTGCCATTTTGCGGTTAGTCTCTTCTTACTATATTAGTGGAAATAGATAAATATATGTAAGGTGTTACAAAGGTGTCCTGTAATAGTACCCCCTTTTAAACTTAAGCTTCTGCGAGATATAGCTATAATAGTTCTAGGTAGAGTTTATAAAAGTCTTCTACGGCTTATATAAGTTCTATAAAGTTAATAGGTTTCTATATAGGCTTAATAAAGCTTTTCTATTTTATAAGGTATATATATTTACATTTCCGTTTGTTATACTTAATATTATTAGTCCTAAGGGGTCTCCCCCTGGAAAACCTTATCTCTATATATATTAATTAAAGTCTATATAATAAAGCTCTAAATTATAAACTTGGGTTAAAATTTTAGTTAGGGGGGCCAATTATCCGTATATTATATAGTTAATTAAGTAGTAACAGTAGTTGGTAATAGACCTTTAGTAATTTCCGGTAGCCAAGGTAATGCAAATAGTGCAAATAAGCCCTTTTAGGCAACCGCTAAGCCTATTTAAAACGGTTTTCCGCGCTGACCTAAAGTTTCGCGCAGCTTCCAGTAAATAATAAACACCTTATCCTTGTCTGCCTCCCGATCCTGTACACCACGCCAAGAACTCAATTTACAAGCTGTCTTTTACCGCGTCTGCCTTGTAGACTGCCTCCAAGCCGCGCGAACGAGCTTATACTATAATCAATTGATGGTGGAGGAGCTTGATGGGCAATATACTGCTGTTAAGCGAAGCCATGGCGGATTTTCTACAGAACTTCAAAATTTATACTGTCTTGGCAAACAATTAGCAAGCAAGCAGAAGGGTGTTTTGCTTGCTTGCTTGCCCATTAGCAAGTCTGCATATGATCGGACCAAGTCCGAGAACATCTACACGGCCTATTTCAGATAAGCTTCCACATGTCAAGCACCACCGTCTAACCGAATTGACATCCAATCTTGTTGGAAAACAAGCCCGCAACGATATCACGTGATGAGACTTGTGGGAGACATCTCTTGGCAGGAATTTGACCAATCAGACAACTTTGACCGTCGGTTGAAGTTCCTCAAAATCTCTTCAACCACCTATATAGAAAATAAGCAATACACAGAGTTTTTAGCTCCATAGCCTTAATTTAATAGGTTATGAGCCCGGGTTCGCGCCTGATGGGCTAAATCTAATTACTTTATTATTGTTACGATATTTGCTATCGCAATATCACCATACAGGCGTAAAAAGTCGGTAAATATTTACCTAACTTATAATGCTAAAAACCTATAACGAGCAGCTACATAGCTGCTAACTATAGACTCTACGCCGAATGCACAAGAGGATCCTACTGAGGACGAGCCTAATATAGTCCGTGATTAAACCGCGGCACCAAAGGCTTAGGAGGACCTCTTATTCGGTGGACAACCTTACTATTATTAAAACAGAACGATAGAGTTTTAAGAACAAAGCTCTATAACAACTATATCAGTGGCGGATTAGAAGAAGCTTATTGGAACTACCTATACTGGCTAAGGAACATACTAAGTCAAAACCTATACTACATAAATACTCCTTACAAAAGGAAACTAATCTGACAACGTTGTCTTAACAAGGCCTATAGACTGCCTACTATAAACTACCTATAATATAAAGCCCTACCAATATAAGCGACGAACGTACCGCCCAAGTCTCTATTCGAAAGCTCGCTAGACAGGAAGACTGGCTGATATTTAGTATCAACGTACAAAACCACCTCCGATCTAAGAACATTAAGTGGGTCCTTAATAATCCACCGCGACCTCTTTCTACACTCGAATCGATTAAGGAGAAATAGGCGGACTTGGGCTTTACTAGTAAATAGCTAAAAATTAAACCAGCTAACTTGGTAAAGGAACGGGGGAAATATAAAAAACAGCTAGCCTACGCAGCCGGTTTTATTAACTAGAGCGTTAATAATATCTACAAGCCATTTATATTAAACACCGGACAGGCGCTTAAAAAATGGAAAGCGTTAAAAGAACGCTTTAAGGATCTTAATCCGGCAGCTATTACCAACATTATAGCTACCTTCTTTACTAAACGCGTTTAAGACTTTAAGAACGTAGAGGAGTTTATCTCCTATATTATATCAAACCTTAATTATCTTATTAAAATAAACTAACCTATTAACTACAAGGTCCTCGCCCAAGCGGCCCTCCTATATGGGGTCAACTCTACTAGCTACGCTCAGTTTAAAATAATAAAACGAACAAATTAGACGCGGGAAAACACTAACCTATAAGCCTTAGGCAAGGAACTTATCATCTTTAACAGCGAGCTTAATTAGGAAGTCTCTACTACACTAGTAGTACAATCAAACAATAAAGGGCCTATAAAGAGAAAAATAGCGCCAGTTAGGATATGCAAACACCCTAACTGCGTAAGATATAACAGAACTACGCACTACAAAGAAGACTACTAGGAGAGGAAGCCAGACAACGCTCTAAAAGAAATTGGTAATAGGATCCGCTTAAGGAAGAAGTAAAGGACTTAAGCGCCTATCTAGCTTAATAAACACTCCAGTTAAGCTAAGCTTAACGCAAATCCATAACAAGAGCTTGCAGCAGCGGTTATACAAGCTTAACTAAGTAGGCACAACTTTGTCTATAATACCACCGCTACCGTCCACTGCTGCAATAACCGTAAACTTTTTTTCAACTATGTTAATAATAACACCTCGTTAGGTACAGTTGGTCCCTATAAAGCTTAATTAGAAGGCAAAGGATCCGTCTCTATACAAACCGCACTACCTAATAGAAGCCACGGAAGCACGCTTACTCTACATAATGTTCTTTACGTGCCATATTTACCAGCGAACCTACTATCTGGAAGCCGGCTTAAGGAAATGGGTGTCTTCTTTAACAATAAAACTCACGAACTTAAATATAATAATAAGGTAATAGGATACGCGCCTAAAATTCAACAACTCTACCTAATTCGGCAGTATAACCACCAGTTAAAATCGGTCCTCTATACCATTAAAAACAACGAAAGTCTACCTATTTAGCATCACTAATTTGGCTACCTTAACTACAGCGACCTCAGACGCTACCTAAATAAACTTGGCATTAAGTTTAATAACGTTAGCGATAAATACTATAAGCCTTACGCTCAATCTAAAGCCTAAAAGAGGTACAATAGAACACCCTAAAAACAAGCTATACAGCCATTTTAATTCATCCACATAGATTTAGTGGGGCCTATTACCCCCATTGGCTTTAAAGGCGAAAGATACTACGTATCTTTTACCGACGACTATACAAGGTTCACTACAATCTATACCGTCCGTATAAAGGACGAGTGGCTTAATACTCTATAGAGGTACTATAACTGGATCCACACCAAATTCGACCTTAAAATCGCCAGAATTTGTACCGACTATAAAGCGGAGCTTTGTAGCAAGAAAGCAACTACCTGGATGGATAATCTAGGTATAGAATTCAAACCTGCCGCCTCACACACTCAAGAAGAGAACGGAGTAGCAGAGCGCTCGCAGCGAACCTCCACTAAGATTACCCGCTTAATAATCCTTGTAGGTAATATACCAGACTTCCTATAGCCTAATATACTTCTTACAGCCATACATATCAAAAACAGACGCCCTATAAGAGCTCTTAATGGTATATCACCTTATAAAAAGCTTAAGGGTAAACCTCCCTTAGTACACTACCTGAAGGCTCTAGGATCTACCGTCTATTCCCTTATAACCAAAGAAGATCGCGTAAAATCAGCCAGGTTCGCTCTATAAGCAAAGAAGGGTGTTCTAATTAGCTATAACGGCAAGATAATCTATCACGTTTAGCTACCAGATAAACAGAAGATTGAGCGGCTTAAAGACGTCAAAATCTATAAAGGTGATATTAGTTCAAAGACTGCCACCATATTTACGGAAGAATCTATAGACTTATCTAATAAGCAAGGGAGGGAAGATACTACTACTCCTTAGCCGAAGCCTCTATTAAGAAAAAGACAACGAAGAATCAATCAGAAGGAAGGTCGCAATAGTTTACCCCATGGGCTTAAGTCTCTGCCTAAAAACCTCACTACGACCACTACTCGATCAGGCCGCTAGACGTTAAGAATTAACCTACTAAGCGACCCTACTGCCTTCCTTATAAGCCTCACGGGTACAGACCAAAGCCTTAACTAATAGGCTGATAATATTAATAAGCTACTAAGCAACTGGGACGATGAAATAGGCAATGAACTAATAGCCCTTCTATCCACCTTTCCTCTATAATCTACACCTCAAAACCCTTACTTAAACGATCGCGATGTGGTTGATCCTATAGCTCTACTAGCCGGCTATATTCGATATACTAGCTCACCCAATCTCGAAACGTACACATCTACTACCTTAATCAACAAAGATGAGCCTTATATGTATAACTAAGCAATCAACGGCCCGAACAGCAAAGAATGGATAAAAGTAATAATAGAGGAGGTAGGGTCTCTAATTAAGAACTAGATGTAGGAGCTTATCAACCTTACCTCCCTTAAGCCTCCTCATAAGCCTCTTGCTGGTAAATGGGTGTTCAAAGTTAAAAAGGGAAAGGACGGCGAGGTCCTCCGCTATAAGGCTAGATGGGTCGTCAAGGGATATCTATAGCAGTACGGTGTCGACTACAACTAGACCTTTGCTGCGGTAGTAAAACCTATGGCTTTTAGGGCTCTATTTGCAATTACTACCTACTACGACCTTAAAATTAAACAGATGGATATTAAAACCGCCTTTCTCTATGGACCAATTAATCAAGAACTCTACATCGTTATGCTAAAAGGCTATAAAGAAGCTGGCAAAGTCTGCCGCCTTAAGAAGGCCCTCTACGGACTAAAACAGTCACCTTAAATCTGGTATAAGACGCTCTCAAAGTTTCTACTAGAAAAACTTGGACTTTACCATCTATATGCGGATCACAGTATATTCGCCACTAGTAAAGAATAGAAAGGTTTAATCATTTCTGCCTATGTTAATGACACTAAAATTATCCATAAAGATATAGCGGTAGTTAATTGGGCAAAAGTAGAGCTCAAGGCAGCCTTTTAAATAATAGATCTTGGGCCAATAAGCTTTTACTTAGGCATGATAGTTACGAGAGATTAAATAAAGAAGAAGATTACACTTTTACAGCAAGCCTACCTTATTAAAGCTCTTAAACGTTTTGGATTGCAAAAGGCTAATATCTTACTAGTACCTATAAAGCACTTAATTAAGCTTGTAGCTAATTAAGAAACTACTAGCAAGGACAACGTTAGAAGATACCAGAGTATAGTCAGTTTAGTTATGTTTCCTATAATAGAAACAAGGCCAGATATTGCCTTTACGGTATTAACAGTAAGCCGTTTCGCCCATAATCCTACCTCTACCCATATAATGGCCGTAAGACTTATCCTTTAATACCTAGCCGGCTCGCTTAATAGAGGAATTACCTATAGAGGCGATAAGAACCTAGACCTTACACCAATTAGCTTTAGTAACGCTGACTAGGGACAAGATAAAACCACGAGACGCTCTATATTAGGCTTTATATTTATATTAAACGGAGGACCAATTTCATGGAAATCAAAGCTACAAGCTACCGTTTCACTATTAATATATTAATCAGAGTACACGGCTCTAACAGCTGCAGTAAAAGAGGCTATGTGGCTTTAACTTTTACTTACTGAACTAGGTGTACTAGACCAGAGCGAACAGTTCGCTAGAATCTTAATTAAAACCAATAACTAAGCTGCAAAAGCGTTGGCCAAAAATCTAGTTCAGCACGATTAAACGAAGCACATCAACATCCAGTTTCACTACATAAGAGATAAGATAAATAGTAACAGAATTGACCTCGTATACGTTGCTTTAATTAATATAGCGGCCGACGGCCTTACTAAGCCTCTTACGGGTCCTTAGTTCTACGCCTTCCTTAAACACCTTTAGATGGTATAGAAACTTAATTAACTACACTAGGCCTTAATAGGAAATCAGTACACGATCAATAGATCCTCAGAGAGTGCGCTAAACGATGCCTTAAGGCCTCAAAACGAGCGACAGAACTCAACCTTGATCTACCAACCTACTACTTAAACCTACCACTTGAACCTACCACCCGAACCTACCACCTAAATCCAACGGCCGCGACATTAGGGAGGGCTCATACCGGTAGGAAGAATGGACATACTTCAGAAGAGATATAGGGCGAGGCTACAGGGCCTCTAGAGCTCTATGGGCAATGTAGAACACCTATAGGGAGGTGCTACTAAAATTTTAAGAGACGTTTTATGAAAGGAACTCTAATAACCCTTATTAAGCAACCCTACACCCTTATATACAGTGTATATAGCGGCATCGTTGACTAAGCTTAAGGGAGGGTGTTAGAAAACAAGCCCGCAACGATATCATGTAATGAGACTTGTGGGAGACATCTCTTGGTAGGAATTTGACCAATCAGACAACTTTGACCGTTGGTTGAAGTTCCTCGAAATCTCTTCAACCACCTATATAGAAAATAAGCAATACACAGAGTTTTTAGCTCCATAGCCTCAATTCAACAAATCTGTGGACCGATATTATCTTAAGTATCGGGAATGGCTTGGTGAATCTATGTCTCAAGACGAGAAGTCGCTAGGTCTGGTGCAAAAACTACAAACTCCGCGAAGGGAAACTGTCAACCTTCCCACACCCCGAAATCTCCGAAATCCCGCAACCTCTCTACGAAGAGATTTCAGACCAGTCTGAAATCGGAAAACGGTGGATTTGTGCGGGGCGCATTTCTCATACTAAGGGCACAGTACACTAGACTTGGGCCACGTGACAGGCTTTCAACGACTAAATTTATCTGTTCGGGCGCTCCGTACCATATATATTTTGTAATACTGGGAAGCACAGGTTCAGTGTCGTTGGGGAGTGTTTCATTCACAGCATCATGGATGGTGAAGCTTTCGCTACGGCTTACGCTGCCGACTACCTAGATATAATTCTGATTCAAACATGCTTGGAGTGTACCGAAGAGACACAACAAAGCGCACTGAATATCTTGTTTCATCGATCTGAACATTCCCTCTATTTGTTCCCTATTATCTATCGCATTTTCTTAGGATGCAGCTCACTGATCTTGGTATATTTATTAGCTACTATGACTTGGAGTATTTTGCCTAATCCTACTTATATAACTTCTATGTACAAAGTCTCTATATCTCAGCTTGCCTGATTTAGCTCACCAGACATTTGTCTTTCGTTGAGAGTTGGACAATGTTTGGTAGACGCCCTGACTGGTGGTATGTTACGTTTCCTACTGCACAGACTTGCTAATAAGCAAGCAAGCAAGTAAAGGAACGGTTTGCGTGCTTACTTGCTTGTTTATTGCTTATATATAGTTAATTTAGTAGCGGTAGTAGTTAGTAACAGACCTTTAGTGGTTTAGAGTTAATTTCTAGTAGCTAAGGTAATATAAATAGTATAATAAGCCCTTTTAGGCAACCGCTAAGCCTATTTAAGACGTTTTCCTACGCCGACTTAAAAATGGCAAGGTGCAAACACTTATCAAGCAAGCAATAATAAAATCCTACTAATTCTATAGTATTTTAAAACTCTAACAAGGTTTTTAGAGGGATGAGATATAGGAGAACTGATTATTAAGCAGAGGTTATTATACGGAAAATGATCTTTTGTATTCTTACTTCTAATTGTCACCTATGTTGCCTTTAGAAGGGGTTATGTTTAGGTTTTTCAAGATTTTAAAAGGTTTTAGGGCTCTTTGTTTGAAAAAAAAACTTGATTTTTCCTAGCTGAGCACGTAAGGAACGCTTGAAATCTGCTTCGGGTTATGTGCCAGTACCCGTGACGTTTTGGTTTTCGTAAACTTAACCAAATACTACCTCGCTAGCTAGGTGACCGACAGCACGGTGCACAGGTGGCCAAGGAACCCAGAAAATCACGATATATTGACTATTTCTTTTTATAAGGCCCTCGCCGTACTACAATTCCATTAGCCTTATTGTAGGCCCTTATGACTTTACGCGCATCCACTTCTTTGCGCTTTTGGGCCTTAATTATCTTATTAGCAGCCCTTTTTTAAGCACATCTAGCTTCTGTTAGGCATCCTCTAATGCTTTAAGTTTAGAATTCTTAACAGCCTTACGCCCTTACTGCGTATAAAGTACACTACCTATTTAAAGTGATAACCGAGCATCCTTTTGTGCATCCTTACGCTTCTATACTGCCGTAGTGGTGCGTAATAAGTTTTAATATGCAGTTTATAAAGCATAAGCAATTGCCAGGCTTCCATGTATATATTTACTATATAAGATTCTGCGCTCTTTATCCTCTAAGTTCCTATCTAGAAGATTAGCTATATACTTAAGTATAAAGCGTAAGATGGAGTTGTAAGAAACCAATTATCTATTGGGCCTATAAGTGGTGTTGCCCTTTAAGGTAGTGTTGGTAAACAAATTTAATTAATTATAATAGCTAGATTAAATGGAATTAACCCAGATTTTGCCTAAGCGCTTTTAATTATACTATACTTAAATATCTATAGTCTAATAGTATGTAGACTTTAAAGGAACTCCATTTTATTAAAGTTAATACAGCTATTTTAAAAGGCTTTAGCAATAGCTTTTCTATACTAATATTTATAAGGTTAAAACACTATAATATTAAAAGGCTAATAGATGGATGTTATATAAGGAATTATAGTAAAAAGGATAATTAAATAGTTATTACAGAATTCAATAAATTGCCTTATAAAACGGCTAGTATACCCATCTAGAATAAGGAGCCAATTTTTGCTAATTTAATGCTTAGATAACCACTTTTTAAAGTAAATTGCCCATTCCAATAGCAGCTAATTATTAATATATACTATATTACTTACTGCCAGCAAGTAATTGCCTGGAAGGTTATCTTCTATCTATATATACCACCGCTTTTATATTATTTTGCTAGCTAAGATAATAAGTAGAGGCCCTATAATCCTATTACTAGAAATTACCTCTGCGACTATAGCTAATTTGCAATTAGTATCTTTAGTAGTAGTAATTTAAAAGGCCTTTAAAGCTATAATTACTTTCTCTTTTTTTACCTATTCCTAGACAAATACCTGTCTTATTATAATTATATATATCTCCCACTTTAATTCTATATAACCCTATAGCATTATTATAGTCCTAATACCACCGTAATAGCATAATTAGATCTTTCGCTGCTTGTCTTTCCAGCTCTTTAGAATTCTTAGTGTATAGGCTAAATTCTAGGTGCCTTTTAAGAAATCTGTTAGTCTAATAGTTGCTATAAGTAGGTGGTTCTAATAGACTAAGATAACGCGCCGCGAGTATATAATTACACTCCCACTTAAGCTCTTGGATAGTTATATGTGTTCCAAGCGTGTCTCTACGCTATAGCCATATAACAAGGCCTTCCTCCTTAGGTCCAGAGAGTAACAGATTATAAGCTAACTGCCCAGCTTATGGTAGACGTCTATTAACACGATTCTTAACGCGGTTATATTTGGCGTTAAAAAAGCGTGCTGCTTTGGCCATAGAAGTAAATTCTCCTGCAGTGTAGGCTGCAATGGCCTTTTGGACCTTGGCCTCTTCATTAATAGAATTAGAAGTTATAGTTGTGGTGTAATTATCACAGTTTAAAGTTCAAAGTTGTACTCTGGGCACCTTGCCCACCTGTGTACCGTGCTGTCGGCCACCTAGCTAGCGAGGTGGTGTTGGTTGAGTTTACGAAAACCAAAACGTTACGGGTAGTTCCTGCGGCGGCTACATTATCGAAATGTCTACACCCGCATCTCTTCAGATGTAGATCTCTACTAGGATGGTGCCATTTAAAATCAGTACTACAACCAGATAAAAAAGTTAACTATTGACTCAAATTAACACATTTTCACGATTAATATAAAACTCTGATTTTCCTATCCCCGCTATCTTCAATAAGCTCTCCTAAACTCTTTACCCTCTGAAACAACTTTGCGGCAGGGGGGATTCCCTCAGCCTCAACTTTGTCTGCTACCGCGCACGTGAAAACAGTTGACCACCCACTCCCACCTGCGGTGTAGAAGGCCTGCGATGCCGCAGCCTGTCGGCTCCCACTCCTGACAACCCTATATATAGGCATGCCGATCACCGATCCTTCCCTAGCCATATCCGGAACTTGCCGGCGCCCACGGTCATACCATTCATTGGAATCTTGAGGGGCAATAATGCTCTTCTGTACAGAAAGATATAGCAATGAGATGTCCTCCTCGCCATCTTCTGGCTCGAGACGCAACGCCGCAGAGGCAGCGACCGCAGGCACGTTCAGAGCAAGCGCACGAGCATTCTCCACAGGCGGCAGCATGCACTTTGCGGTCATGGCAGGAACTCCGGCCAGGAGGTCAACTAGAAGATCTAATGATTTGGCGTCGGTAAATCCGTACCATCTTTCTGGTGTCGCATAAGCAAGGAGAGGTAGCCAGTGCCGGAAATCGACCGGTGTGGCCGCGTGCGTGGTGACGTAGACTTTGCTGTGAAAGGGCTCGATGCGGACGGATCGGTCCAAAGGTACGTCGCCCTTGGTTTCGGCAGCTTGAGCTTTCAGGGCTGGAATTAGCTCTAGGTGAGAGGAGACTTCGTTAATCATGGAACGGCGAGGTGGTGACGGTGAGCGGTTGCGGATGATGATTGGCTCAGGGGAGTAGATTCGGACTGGAGAGTAAGATAGTCGACGGCGAGGGCGGGCTCGACGGTGACGGTCTTCAACATCATAGTCGTTAGCTGCGTCAAGCTTTGTTTTCTCAGCTTGCTCTTTTATCAGCTCGGCGCCTTGTGTATTCGCCTGTGCGTTTGTTTGATGAGTACAACATGTGCACAAGCATTCGCAGGCTGCTTGTCCCTTCGTCGGGAGTTCGACTGGTTGATTGATCTCAGCGGGAGTGACGGGTTGTCCAACGGGCTCGGGCCTCTTTTCCATGATGCCGGCTTCTTTCTGAACGACTTCGAAGCTCTCCGCTCGAGATACCATTACGTTCAATACAATGTCCTTAAGATCTTCGAATTTAAATGCTGGGCTGAGGTAGGCGAGTGCTTTATATCTAACATCCGCCAAGAATTGTGGCTTGGCAATCTAGGCAGCAGGAGATAGCTGGACTTCAGCTGAGGGGATATGATATCAGCCCCCGTCCACAAAACCCACCTCTAAAATCTTTTTGAGCGCACTCGGCGCAGATGCCTTGTGGAGATCTGCATTGCCCTCTACTTGTATCATCAGACGTCGGTCCACTAGAGAATTGGGATGCCCATGCCTCGTTCGTTTGGGGCTTGCCGGTAACATTGCGCTAGCTAGGGCCTGCAGCATGCTAACCCAAGCAAAAGCATCTAATACGAAAAGTGACTGGGTTGCGCGGGGAAGCGAACGCCAAGGGTTTTACGCAATTTTTAATACGCTAAATTCCGATCAGATTTTGCGGGGAAAATGCGCTAATTCGCCAAGGACGCATCCTATGCACCCTCCTTACCCATCTCATCCCCATATTCATCTTTTTCCCTCTCCTTCACATTCCCTCCGTTTTCCTTTAACTCGCAATGGCAATATGCAGGAACTGAACGTCCTTCACCTCTCGCACACTCCACCTCAATCCCGTCGGCGACGTGATGCTTAGCCGCCTCACAGACCAACTCCTTCCGATTCATGTCACTTGTCTTGAGGATGCGCGGGTTGCATGTTCATATCCTAAGCTCCAGCTATGGGTATGGTTTGAATCATCCAATGCCAGCTACTCTTTCTTTCCAAATTGAGATCTTAATGATTCTATTTGCTAACACTGTCTCCTTATGTTATAGCTTTAGAACGTCATAAGGTAACACATTGCCTTATTTTTATGTGGGTTATCTTAGTGGTTACAAGTCGGTCAGGCCACGCTAAAGGGTGGGTCTACTATAAGCGCTAATGCACAATCCCTACACGGGGCAGCCTGAGCTGAAAATATAAGATTACGTGGTCAACCGAGCGCAAATTGCTTATCCTACCACACAACTTACCTCTTGGCTCTAAAATAGAACCAACCATTATGGGTAACTAGTTATAACGTGTTTATAATATATTTGGAATATATTTTAATTTAAACAGATTTATCTAATAATTACCAGCTACTAGATTTCTTTAGTAATAATAAAAATAAGTTTAAAATTAATTTAGAAGACAGTGTCCTTAGGTTAAAAGATTATATGCTAGAAGAGAGTTGAATATAGCCGCAAGATTAGATTAAGGTAAGTTTTTAATACGTTCTTAATATATTCTAAACAGATTCTAATCTAGTTCTAAACGTATTTAGCCCAAAGTTCCTTATATTATATTTATTACTAAGGCATCTACTAATCCTCTTACTATACTTATAATTGAGGATTGTTTAAGTCTTCTAAAGTACCTATAGACGCTAAATAAAGGCTATACTTACTATATTAACTTAAGAGGCACAGATACATAAAAAGCTATATAGGTAAGTTAATAAAAATCTAAATTATACCCTAACTATATTTATAACTAGTTTATAACGCGTTTAGATCCAATATAGAACTAGATAAGTGTATACTCCTAAGCCTATAACGTCCGCTCTCTTAAATATAAGAGGTAAAAAATATATAATGCGTTGTTTAGGAGTAAAACATTGCAAATATCTTTAGAATTGGTTATGTCGGTATCACCCGGGGGGTACTGCAATTGCAATAAGTAGTTCTGGTTCTTGGTTTATTCGTGTCTTTCCTCAGTCTACCCAAAGAGAAAGAAAGGGGTAATAAAGGTCGGGCTATCTATCGGGCCGTAGGTAGTCAGGTGACCTACGCTACGCATACAGCCCCTGCCGCATACGCTCTGCGCGTAACGTTATTTACAACCTCTACTTGTACAGACAGGTTATAATCTTTAAGCCACACTATGGTTACTAAAGAGATGTGGGGCTAAATATAGAGAGAGTGGGCAGCCCTGGATAGAAGCGACCTAGATATTTGTAAACGTAATGCAAATAGGTACGGAACTGGTTCTAAATATATTTAGTACTTAAGTTAATATACATAAGCTTATTTTTAGCAGCTTAAAGACAATTTTAAGCTAGAAATGCATACAGCTCTTAAATAGAGGCTTATATACTAATAATTAAGCAATAAAGATACTCTGTATATAATTATTTTACCTAAATATATTTAGAACCCAACTAGATCACGTTTAGAACTAATTATATTAGGATATTGCTAATATTTAGCACTTATTTCTTACCTATACGCAGGCTACTATAGAAATACAATACTATATATTTAATATCTCTTATTTAACTAGGTAATATAAGTGCTAATACAACAGAGAAATGCGGAGTTATTAAATTAAATCTATATAGAAGGGTAGACTACGGTAAGAAAAAAATATAACCTACTTAGGACGTATTCCGGTTACGTTTATAATATATTTATAATATATTCCTAGGAATTAACCACCCCCAAGGACCAGGGAAACTTATCCATTAGAATTACAAGATTACTTTTTATATTTTTGTTCTAGATAACTTAGAAGAGACTCCTTATATTTATTTTACCTTATATAGGGTATATAGTTATACACTACTCCCCCTAAATAAGCCGCCTCTAGAGATATTAAATAAGGTAATTAAGTTGGTTCGTTAAATGCGTAATCTAGATCTTACTCTTAGTAAATATATTTTAAACCAATTATGAATAAATACCTAACGTCTTTATAGGAAAGTTTCTTTAAAGTCCTACCCTTAAACAGTTTTATATGCAGTATAGAAAGGCTTCTTTAGCATAGATTTACGCAAGCTTTGCTACTATAGATTATATTACTAGAATAATTTAAAAAGAGAAGCTTACTCTATACCTAAAAGGAAAAGGACTAGCAGGGGTAGTATATAAGTTTAATTAAAAGCATTGAAATCCTAAAATAGTAATAAATACATTACAAACACGTTCTAATTGGCTTGCTAATATGTTATGGGCTTATATCCAACATATCTATAATAATTAAAACGGGTTTATAATAATCTGCTTTTTATAAGAGTAAGCCAAGATCTTCCTGACCTAAAATATATTTAAAGTTAATATGTCTTTTAAACGTATTATTAAAAGAAACATAAATAAGATTATATTCGCTATTTGGCTTAAAGAGCATAATAAAAGTATTAGAATATAATATAAACCCGTTTAGAACGCGATACTAATATATTCTAATAGTATTTACGCTTATACACATTATTACTAATATACAAACAAGGCGTACTTACTAGTTATACTTTAAGCGAGTCTTTTAATTACTTTCTAAATGTCTTTAGAAGTAGATTTGTTAGAAATACATTTATAGTGGTAAGGAAGGCTTTAAAGCTATTACATCCAATATAGATAGTAAGTAAATAGCTGGTAGGATACCTAGAACGCAATTAAAACGCCTTCCTAATATATTATAAAAGGGTTTAAGCAGTATCTATAGCATATTAATCCTTATAGGCGCAATTAGACGTAGTATCTTAAGAAAACACTAATTTTCTGCCAAATATACTTCCTATAAAGCATCTTAAGAGCCGCGGGTAACTATAAAACGGCCTACTCTATATATAAATATATGAAAGCTCTTCTTATATATAAGAGCCAGTTAGAATATAAAGAACTCTATAATTTACTAATTAGTAAGTTATTCTAAACCCGTTTATAATGCGTTTAGAAAGTATTAGTAGCATAGCACACAAATCTTAATTAATTACCAACTAGGCAAAACATAAAAGACACCCAGTTATCGCCTTAGGCTTAAATAAGTACTGCTCTCTAATTAATTATAAGCTATTTAGTAGATTAAAACACCATATAAATACAGTAGAATAAATAGCAAATAAATTATATGCATTTAGTATACGACAGTTTCTTCTTCCTGCCGTTATAAGGTATTAATGCGTTCCTAATCCGTTTATAATATACTTATATTATATTTAGCACACAAAAACTAGATTAATGGGACGTTAATTAGTATTTTGCTAGAAACTAGTTCGGAATATAATATATACAAAGAAACATATTAATGTCGGCCTAATATGCAAACCATATAGGTAGAGAGAGTATGTATTTATTGCGATTCTTTTCTAAACTAGTTCCTAACATGTTTAGAAAAAAAACGTTAATAACTTTAAGAAGAATTATAGTAGGCCGCTGCTAATAATAACAAGGATAATATTTTATTTTATATATTATTATTAGATATAGTAAGGTCATAATCTAGTTCTACTTATCGTTTAAGGGGGCTAAAATCTAGATCTGTATCGCGTTCTAGGTTATCCTTTATAGCATCTAAGGAATTGTAAGGCCTATTTATATTCTAACGTATACGTAACCGGTTACTAATACGTTCTAAACGTATTAACACCAGTCTCTCGCAGTTACTAAAGCGTCAGGCCTTAAGCAATAACTAGAATATTTAAGAAAAACGTTAAAAACTTAAACTTTATAAAATGGAGATTAAATTAGAGGTAAGCGAGCTAGAGAATATAGAAAAAAGAATTCAATTAGAGGTAATAAAGGCTTGTATACAATAATAAGCATACTAAATATAAAATATGTTCTAAATACGTTCTAAATATATTCTTATTATGTTTCTATTAAGTTCCTATTATAATATACTTATATTTAAGCCTTTTTTTATAATTGTTTTATTATATAACGTCTATTATTATATATAATACTATATATACAATCTCTAGACTATAGTACTATAGTTCTATATATATAAATCCTTTTTAAGCAGCTTAATATATATTAGTAATTATATATTAATAATTTATAAATCTTTTAATTAGGGGTTTATAATTACTTAATAAAATACTAAAGTACTAATAACTATTAATGTCGGGAATGAGGCAAGCTGCCGTCACGCCAGGCATATTGCCGTCACGTGCTGACGTGGCCCTAGCGTGGTAAGGAACCTTAAGTTCCTCACCCCTTTCCTCATTCCTATTAAAAAGAATCAACAATTATCATACTATCTACGAACCGTAGCTACGTGATATCCCCTTGTATAACCAACACTGATCAGTGGTTAACTTTACTATTATACTATAGAGCAGCTAGGTATTCCACCAAGAAGAGACGAGCCACTGTACCAGTACTACTCATGCTAGAGGAAGCTGTCTTTTAAGGTTAGAACTGGTCCTAAACCTTAAATAGAACTCTTCCATAAATCTAAGGATCTAAAAGGCCAGAACTGGTCCTAAGCCTTTCTAAGATTACGGATTCTTACGTCCATTACACAGAACAACACGCTTTATAAGTCTTCGCGATTTAAGGCTAGAACTGGTCCTAAGCCCTATAACCGCAAATACACGTCATAAACGCGTACCAAATGACAAACGCGTACTAAATGACAAATATACATTACAAACGCGTACCAAACGACAATCCCTACACTAATAACACTTCCCTTCCTCCGAAAACATGGCTACGCCTACTTTAAATAACTGGAAAGACTTCTTACCACCAGGGGTAGCTAAGCACGCGAAACTTATTAATGAAGATTAGGACGAATTCGCCTTTAATATAATAACTTATACCATAAAACAAGTTAACGGCTTTCTCCTACACTATATTATATTCTACCGAAATAGATGCTACGCCGATTTACAACTATAGGAGTATTTTAGGGAGGATTTTATAGGATGGACTGCTGATACCTAGGCACTTAGCAACGTTAATATTGTTTAGGATTTTCAAGACTTCCTCTATAGGAATGGGGTATATATTGCTAAAAACAGTAACCCAATTGCTAGTAATATTTAGGCTGTTATTACTAGTACAGAAGAACTAATATAGACGGAAGCTAAGATTATACGTTAACTACAAAAACCTAAAAACAACCCATATTCTTTAGAAGGCAACTTTAATTCGTATTAAAACCCCTAGAACGCTGACCCCCCACCTAAAGCTGCTCTCCCACCTAGAGGTGCCCTCCCACTTAGAGTTGCTCCGCCTCCACCTCCTCCACTCTAGCTAACTGGTAAGCCTTTACTACGAGAAGTCACGAATCTAATAAAGGTATATTCGGATGAAGAGAAGAAGTTTGGAGGAGAACTATATAACATACTCAAAGCAAAACTACAGGTCTTTTATAACTGTTGCAATAAGGTCGGAATTTAACGCCACTAGTACCATCACACTTTCTCTGTTATGTTAAAGGGACGGGTAGTAACATTCTATTACAACTATATTACGGGTAAAAACTATAGCTTTAATATAATACTTTAGCTTACTAGAGCCCACTTTAAGACTAACAAGAATCGCCAACTTTATATATCTAAATGGCGAGAGACTATATTCTAGAGAGTTATTACTTCTAACCCAATAAAGACTTATTTAGAGTGCCTTTAACTACTCTTTAATAAACTCTAGAAAATCTAACATAGCCTTACCAAAACCTACTAAAACGAGAACAGCCTAAGGGACTAGGTTATTTTAGCATGCCATAGCGTTTCTAAGTGCAACTTGGCGCTATATAAACCTACAGATACGTTTAAAGGAGTATATGCTAAGCTACGCTCTGCCATAGGTACTGTAATGCGAACATAAGAATCTTAACAGCTCTATACCAAAAACTTTACCCAAATAAGTATTCCCGACTAACACGATCACAACTGGACTGATTAAACATATGGTGGCCGTAGTAGGGAATACGGAAGAGGGTACGATTAATATCAACTATAAGGCAACCATGGAGGTCCTTATGGAGGTTTATTTTAAAGTAATCGCCAGAAGAAGTGCTACGTTTATAAGAAGCCAAAGTGCTGGTCAACTAGACACTCCCTTAATAAACAAAAAAAGGCATATAATAAGTTCCGTCAGAGTATAAGAAACGTTAGAAATTGCAAGGTTACTACGGCCTACTTCCAAAGCTTCCTGGTTTAATACGAAGGCGTAGAAGACCTTAAGGGTGAGGTTAATAAGGTTGAACAGCTCCTTATAGATATGGAAATTAAGGACTACTCTTCTAACCAATACTTTACTAAGTATGGTAAGGTAAATGGCATATAAACCGTTACTATTCTTAATAACTAATCTATGCTCCATTTTATTACGAAGTTAGATATCTTTAACGAGCCAAAGGAGAGCTCCGCGTTTTCCTTTAACAATAGATACTTAGCGAACGTCTTCTATAGTATTATGCCGGATACTAGAGCCGCAGGAGTATCTATAGCAGGAGAACCTTAAGTTCGAGCCCTTTAGCAGCTTAATAGCTCTATTTAGATTGACCAATTAACGGCAGGCCAATATATAATTCGCTTTAGTAAAGGTACTGCAATCTCTCTTAGCACAATTAGGGTCCAAACCCCCTTAGGATATATTACTTTCTATATTATTCCTACAAACACTCCGTTTCTATTTTGCATTAAAGATATAGATAAGTTAGGCGTTAGGCTTAACAACCTTAAGAATATACTTATTTAGGGAGACAATTAGGTGCCTATTATGCGCAAGTAGGGTCACCCCTAATTGCTCCTTTATTAACTAGAAAAGAGTGTTGCTTAGAGCCACTTAACTAAGTTAGAATTACGCCAACTACACCGTTATTTTGGCCACCCATCCGTTTATTAATTGCTTAGGGTTCTTCAGCAAGTAGGCCATAAAGTTAAGGTTAAGGCAATTAAGCATCTTATAAAGTACTACCATCACTGCTAAATAAACCAAAAGTCCCCTGGCCGATTCAAGTTTACCCTTAAAGATGACTATAACTTCAACTTCTGTATCATTGTCAACGTTATGTATCTTAGCGGCAAGCTAGTACTCTAAGTTGTTAACTTCTCAACCTCCTTCCAAGCCACACGATTCTTAAAGGATATGTCAGCTAGGAACGCATAGAATACCCTTTAGTTATACTAGATTAATATCTACCTAGGACCCCCTAATTAAATCGTCTATAATATAGGAAAGAACTTCTTATCTACAGAGTTTTAATAATAGATAAAGGCAATGGCAATTAAGGTCAAGGAAGTCCCTGTTAAGGCACATAATAGTGTTAAAAAAGTAGAGCGATATTACGCGCCATTACGCCGCGTATATAAGATTATCTCTTTAGAACTAGAGGATACTAGCGAAGAACTTACCTTATAAATGGCTATTAAAGCTATTAACAATTCTGCTAGCCTAGATGGACTCGTACCTATATTGCTAGTCTTTGGCGCCTACCCTTAAATAACTAACAATTCTCTACTATCTCCCTCCGTTGTGCAACGAGCTAAGGCTATTTGCAAGGTAATAAAGGAGGTATGACGTCTCTACGCTATACGCTAAGTCAACAACGCACTAGGAATAAGAAATGGCCTAAATACCTTAACTACGCTTAATCTGCCACTCCAGTCTGAGGTACGCGTATAGTGTAAAAAGGGAGAATAGTTAGGCCTATATTAACTTATTGCAATTAATGGCCAGACTTGTACTATTCAGATGCCTTACGGACCCACTTAATTCCGTTTAACTATTATTAAGCCTTACTATAAAGATAACAGTTCTAAGCCTTTATAGGATACCCTAGAAGATGCCCTAGAGGAGAACTATAATTAACGTACTCTAGAAAGCAACTATGATCCTAATACAATATTAGTAGATGCGCCACAACTATAACGCGGTAGAGGTCGCCTAAAGGGATTATAAAATCGCCAATATCTTGTTAATTTTAAAGAGCAATTTATTACCGCTATTAAAAATAGAGTCGAGTTATTAATGGCCTTTATAACAGCCAAGGAGAAGAATGACTTCGAACTCGCAAAACAGCTCTAAAAGGAAGGTTATATTATAACTTTAAAAGCTCCTTTCTAAGTATCTAATAAGCAGAAGATCGAGGGTCTTATTATAAGAGGAGTCTTTAAATTCAAGAAGTATAACCCTACCAAGTTTAATAGAGTTCGCATCTTTAAGTTAAAAATGGTTAATGAAATTAAGGGCAAAGCTACTGATGCCCCATTTAAGAAATTAAGGCTTGTTATCTAAGGCTACAACAATAATAGCAAGGAGGTAATTCTTACGCAGTCTCCCATAATTTAATGAGCTAGTTAGTAAGTTATTATTGCGCTAGCTCCCTCCTTAATAAAGAATAGAATAGCAGTTTATTTATAAGATATCACTTAAGCCTATACCCAATTAGAGACGCACCTTTAGTGCTTAATATTGGTATACCTTCTAAAGCAAATTCGCCACCAGTATCCTGAAGATATGATTATGGTTGTGCTTAAGCCATTATATAGGATCGCAGAGGTAGGAACTTACTAGTAGGCTACCTATAGCAAGCACCATAAAGAGAAGCTTTTAATAACTACTTCTATATTTAATCCCTGCTTCCTTATTATAACTACGGGAACTCTATTTGGAATTATTGGCATACAAACTAATAATATAATTATCTTAGAAGACAACCAATTCTTAGCTCTTAAAGAAGACAAGCTAGTAAAGGCAAATCTTATAGCAAAGCTAAAGGAAAAGCTTAGTTTAATAACACTATTACTCTTTAATGGATGCATCCTCTCCCTAAACGAGGATTCTATTGCTCTGCGCCAGAAGGGTTAAGGTAAAAAGATTGACGTTATTAACGCTAATTCTCTAAAGTAAGGATATGTGGAGCAACGCGCTTGTGGAGCTTATGTTGCTTCTATCTATTAACCTAAGGCTTTATTTAATCTCTCTATTGCCGCCTAATACTAGGAACCAACTAAGGACGATGTTCTTGCCCTAAATAAACGCCTTTTCTGGCAAATGAACTATCTTAACTGGGGCCTATACTACGTGCCTATTAATCTTCCCACTGCTAAGCTCTTTATATTTGTTAATAGATTGTTTATAAATAATAAAGATTTTAGCTCCTAGCTAGGATATAAGATTATTATCACGAACGAGTTTACTAGAGAGAATAACTTTATAATCTATAGCAACCTTATCTATTGGAGCTTAACTAAGAGCAAGCGCGTTACCCAAAGTGTTTTAGCATTAGAGATATATGGAATAGTTAGCGGAGTTAATATAGCAATTGCAATTGGAACTACCCTAAAGATAATTATAGATTAACTCGAACTTCCTGTTATCCCTATAATTGTATGCACCAATTTATACTCCCTCTATAAGTGCTTGGTTAAGCTTGGTACTACAAAGGAGAAGCGCCTTATAATTGATATTATAGCACTTTATTAATCCTACAAATGGCAAGAACTCTTTAAGATTTAATGGATTAACAGTTAAGATAACCTAGCAGATATAATAATAAAGGCAAACCTAAATAAGGCTCTAGAAACGTTTGTTAACACAAACACTCTATATATATGAGTTAAAGGTTGGGTTAAAAGGGAGTAGGAGTATAACATTCTAGAGACCCTAACTTAAACCAGCCAATTAGGATTTTCTATCCCCAGGATAGAAAATTGCTATTAGCTCGCTTACTACTAGCGCCTTAGCGGCCTACCTATCTTTACGTTATCTGCCAACTGCCGTATTGTCGTATATTGTTTGGTATTGTTATATATTGTTTGGTATTGTCGCATATTATTTGGTATTGTTATACACTGTCTGGTATTATCGCATCCTATCTATTTGTCTATATATAGATGGCAACCACAAAAAGAAGAGTTGCCAGTGTTGGGAATAAGGCAAGCTGCCGTTACGCTAGGCATGTTGCCGTTACGTGCTAACGTGGCCCTAGCGTGGTGAGGAACCTTAAGTTCCTCACCCCTTTCCTTATTCCTATTAAAAAGAATTAATAATTATTATACTATCTACAAACCGTAGCTATGTGATATCCCCTTATGTAACCAACAATTAAATAGTAAAAAACAGGAGAAAATGCTATAAGAAATCTAAACACTTATCTTTATTCTATTTAAAAAAATGTATTATTTTATTGCTTACTACCTATATATTTAAGCCTTATCTATATATATAAATATAGTTACTTATAAAAGTTATTAACTAATGCTTAATTAAAAATATATTAAATAAAATAAGTTTTATATTAACTAATTTTATATTTTATTTATATATAACGTGGTATATGGGGTTTTGCTCAGTCTTTAATTTTTGCTTACGCTAGTGGACCACCTCCCTTTTTAGGATACTGCCGCCTCTAAGCTTCGAAAATCACAACTAGGCTAAATTCACCAGTTAATCAAGCTTTAAAACACTAGGAATTGACTTTAAATGGACTTATAAACATATATTTATCGCTTTAAAACTCCTTACCAAAGACGTAATAGTTTGCGACGGTTTTTACTAATTGTTTGTAATAAACAAATTTTAATATTTGAATTAAGTAAAACTTAAGGCCCAAGCAAAACCCCGTGTGCCACGTTATATATATATTATTTAAAGGTTTAATAAATTTTTATATTTAAATAAATACTTTAAAAAATAAAAAATAAACTATTATAATAGCTTGAAGTTGGTATATTTTAAAAAATTTAATATTTATTAAAATTTTTATTTTTATTTAAAATTATATTTATGTTAGGTAAAACCTAAGTTGATAGTTATATAGCCGCAAAGTACCGGCGACCCTGGGGCGACCCAGGGGTAACTTATCCGTAAGGTACATGCGCTACACATACCTAGGGAAAACCCTTCCTACCTTATACACAGACTTCTTCTTTTCCCTTAAGGATTCATCTATCTATACAATATACCCTATTATTCCATTATTAAGCTCCCTATCTACATCCTTACCTTACATTTAAATCCTTACCAATCCCCTTAGGAGGATAGCCGGTTCAATTTTTCTATAATGCCTCTAAAAAGAAAACCAACGCCTGCACCTAATAGTAATATACTAACAATACAACCGCCAAACGCCTTAGGATCTAGTGCAAATAAAACCACTAAAAATATACCAGCAGGATCTAAGCCACCTTCCAAACCTCAAAACAATCAGCCACCTATAAACACTGGAAACTAGTTTAACTTATACACCTAGGCTTAATAAAAGCTTAGTAAGATTACTAGTGTCCCACTAAATACTGCTAACACAAAGGAGCTAGATAAGCTGGCTAAGAAAATAGCCAACTTATGGAGCATTATTGATTTAATAAAGCCCTCCTATCGCCTCTCTAGTAAAGAGTATAAATTATATAGCAAACGCATACGCTAAACAAATCTTAACGCCCTAGTTAAGAAGTCACCACCTGATATTGGCGGTACTACTTAACAGCATTTTAACCGCTGGATTGCCGTAGTTAAGAACTAATTTGAGGTTAATAACGCTAACTATAACTATAAGCAATGCACGCGCTAGGCCATTAAAGGTCTTATAAAAGAGAAGACAATCGCCTAACTAGTTTATTACCGGTTAGGCACTAAAGACAAAGGTCCCTTACTATAGGATAAGTTTAAGACTATAGTCCAAGACTAGATTAGGAACCCTATAGTAAGACGCTTTAATAACACTATTATATACTATACGGCTGTTATAAAGGAGAACTAGAGGTTTAATATCTTCCTAGCCTGTATATATAGCTTAGAGGACCTCTTTTTATATACCCCTTTTGTTAATCCTAAGCAATAGGTAGACTTTTAGTTCTTATATCTCCCAGCCTACCTATAAGCAGAGCTCTTCTGATAGAACTTTGCCTAATAGGTAAGAACTGCTAAAGACCTCTTCAATAAAATCCGCCGTGTAGAGTAATTACTTAATACCATAAAGCTTATAGAAGACCGCGTAAGTGGTAGCGGCAAATTATTACATTTAAAGCGCAGTCATAGTATAGGCTCTATAGAATCAGATTTAGGGAACAGAACCCAAAAAGGGCAACGCTTTAAGCAAACTCCTAAGGAAACCACCTAAAGGCTAAATGGCTTAGGGGACCCCCCGGACGCTAGTACTATACACGTAAGTTAAAAGAGACCCAAAGGCAGCCATTATAAGGAATACTAAAAGCAGGCCAATAAAGAGAAATTAGGGCAACCTTTAGAAAACCCAAAGCCCTAGTAGCGCATCTCTCTTAACTGCAACTAGGGCCTAATATAGAGGGAGAGAAGAAACGCATTATGGTATACGTTGCAATAGATACGCCCTAGGGTAAAGTCTGCCTATATTACTTATACAACAATAGGTACCAAATCAATCTTATTAATTAAGACGTCGTCTATAGGTTTAACCTGCCTATACACTACGCGCTATGTTTATATAAACCCATCACATATTTCCTTAATAGCAACTAGATAACAATCTAGGACACTTATAATCTAATAGTTACCACTAGTAACTCCCAGGGTACCCCTTACACTATTAGCCCCCAGACCTTTTAGGGCGGCTCATTTAATAGTTACAATATAGTTCTTAGATGGGATTAGCTCGCGGAAGCAGATCTATTAATCAGCTTTTATTCTAGACAGTTTATCTAGGGTACTTTAGACCCTAGACACCTCTAAATAGCCACCCTTAATACTCTCCTAGTAGATATTAAGGCTAGTAAAACAGTCTATTTACTATAGCCAAAAGACTCCTTCTTTACGCCGGTTATAAACATAATAGAGGACCTATTATTACTAGCAGCAAGTACCTATATAGATCCTCTAGATATAGAGATACTAGTTATAAATATAATAGAGGACCTATTATTACTGGCAGTAAGTACCCATAGAAACCCTCCAGTGCTGGCGTAGATTACCTTAACTTAGGGGGTAGGTAATTAAAACCCTAAAACTATTAAGTATACTACAGCAGAGCTATATGCACTCTTAGTGCAAGCATACCTACAAAACGTATATCGGCTACACCCTTCTCTTCACTAGCTCCTAAAAGCATACTACTATATAATAGTCGCCTTAACCTCTATAGACCCTAGCCTACCAGATGTATATAAAGAGGAGATTAATGTCTTCTCTAATAAGCTAGCAAGCATGCTACCGCAGAATACTAAGTATGACTATATAATTAACTTAGAAGAAGATAAAACGCCACTGCAAATGCCCCTCTATAACCTCTTACAGAAAAAGTTGTAGATCTTATAAAAGTATCTAGACAGTGCTCTTAAGAAGGGCTGGATTAGGATTAGCAAGTCGCCTACTAGAGCGCCTATCCTCTTTATGCTAAAAGCAGACAGTACAATACGGCTATACGTTAACTATAGACGCCTAAATAAGATCATAATTAAGAACTGGTACCCCCTACCGCTAGTTAGCAAACTCTTTAATAGGCTTAGCTATGCAAAGATATTTATAAAACTAGATCTTTATAATATATACCATAAGATTTATATCAAAAAGGGAGACAAATGGAAGACCGTATTTAAGACACGCTATAGTCACTTTAAGTACCTAATAATACCCTTTAGTTTTGCCAATACCCCTATAACCTTCCAGAGCTATATTTATAAAGCTCTAGGAACCCTAGTGGATACCATCTATATAGTCTACCTAGATAATATTCTTATCTACTTAAATAACAAGGATAAGTACATTAAGCATATTAAGCAGGTACTACAATAGCTCTATACTTAGGGCCTATACGCTAAACTATTAAAATGTATCTTTTATACTAAGAACGTTAAGTTCCTAGGCTTTATTATCACCCCTAGGGGTATTATAATGGACCCTGCCCATATAAAAGCTATTAAGAAATAGCCTAAGCCTAAGTCCTATAGGGACATTTAGGTCTTCCTTAGCTTCGCCAACTTCTATAGGCAATTTATCTAGAACTACTTAAATACCATATACCCCCTACACGTACATCTTATATAGGCGTATTATAACCCAACATTAGACAGGGAGAAAAAGCAGAAGCGTAAGTTAAAGGGGCCTACCAAATAGTATTAACCTTGGTCCTAGCCTAATAACGCTTAGTAGGCGTTCTATAAGCTACGCACTGCGTTTATATAGGCTCCTCTACTTTACTATTTTAACCCTAATCTACCCCTAATAGTAATTACTAACGCTTCTAATTATGCTTATAGCGGTATACTTCTACAGCCTTTAAGGTAGGGAGATTAACTCCATTGGCACCTAATTGCTTATTACAGTCAGAAGCTTACTAGCCTAGAAGTATAGTATAATACACATAACAAAGAACTGCTCGCCATAGTGCAATACTTTAAGACGTGGCGCCATTACCTTAAACACGCCGCGCATATAACGCGCGTACTCTACAATCACAACAATCTTAGGTACTTTATAACCACTAAGAGCTTATCTACTTACCAGGCCTAGTACGCTAAGGAACTAGCTAAGTTTAATTTTAAGATTAAATATAAGCCAGGCAAAGCAAATCCCACTAACACACTATCCTAGCACCTAAATTATGCCAAAAGCTTTAAAGATGGCAGCAAGAGGACAGTCCTTAATACCATACTACCTATATTATAGCAAAAGTTGCGGGTTATAGGGCTTATAGGCGGCCCTAGTGCTACTACACCACACTAGCAAGTAGCATGTATGTAGCATATAAGCAACTCTTGCAAACTTAGCGCTAGCGGACTAGAGTATCCTACTATTCTCTCTAAGACCAATTTAACCAGCCTAATGGCGCTTAACCCTAGGGAAGACCCCTTGGCCTAGGCTACAGTCCCCATAATAACCTGGCAAGTTACCTATATATTATACGTTACTTCACTAGCACTAACTTTATATAAAGTCTCATGCCACAGCAAGAGGTAGTAGTAGCTGCCTTAGCCGAAACAGTATTTATAGAACACCTCCCCAAGTTACTGGTTAATTTTATTTATAAAGTATAAAAAAGGGACGCCTTTATATACTCTATATATAATCAGTTAACTTAGGGGCAAGTCCCTACTAGTAATAAGAACTACACCCTTAATAATTAAGAACTCCTAAGGCAAAACAACAAGGTCTAGGTACTAAATTACACACTATTATAATAGGAGATCCTTAAGCAGAATTATAACAATCCTATAGGCGGCCACTATGGTTTTAACTATACCTTTAAGGTAATTATATGGAAGTACGCTTAGAACAGCCTTACCTAGGACCTCCGCAAACACCTAGATAACTACAATACCTATTAACGCTTTAAATCGCGCCGCTATAAACCCTATAGTAAGCTATAGCCTCTCTAAGTCCCTACCAGAGCCTAGCGGCATTATTTACTTAATTTTATTACAGATCTCCCAGAGTCCAAGACTCCTAATAGCATAGAGTATAACTCCATCCTTATCCTTATAAACCATTTTATAAAGCTAGTACACTACTATCCAGTGCATAAAACAATTAATACTACACAATTCATAGAACTCTTATTTAGAGTCTTTACGTAAACAGGGCCTCCAGATAATATCATCTCCAATAGGGGTAGTATATTTATAAGCGAGTACTAAAGCACCATATGCTACCATCTCCACATTCAACATAAACTCAGCACCACATTCCACCTACAGATAGATAGTTAGACGGAGCGTCAGAACTAGGAGCTTAAGGCATACCTACGCATATTCATAAACTAGGAACAGTCCAATTAGGCCTCCCTACTTAAAGAAGTAGCCTTTACCTATAACTCTAAGGTCTATACTATAACAAAGCATTCTCCCATTAAGCTTACCTATAGCTAGCTACCAAACATCCTAGATAGAGTCCCAAATAGCGTCTAAGACGCCCAGTAAGGCAAGAAGGGGTCTAAGTTAACAAATGTCCAACTTACAGAGACATATCTATAACGCCTACGCCTTATATATAAGGCAGCGGCGGCGTCAATAATGTATACCTAAAAGCTTTAGGCAAAATACTATAATCGTCACCATCTAGCCAAGCACTTCGCCATCAGTAAATAAGTCCTACTCTTCTCTAAAAACATCTACATAAAACGTCCCCATAAGAAGCTTAACTGCAAGTTTATAGGACTATTTTAGATCCTAGAGCGCGTAGGGCAGTAAGCATATAAGCTAGAGCTCCTACCTACTATAGCATAGCTCCACCTAGTCTTCTATATCTCCCTACTAGAGCCTTATAGGTTACGCCCTAGGTTTTAACCCCTAGTAGTGGAAAAGCTTAAGAAAGGCAGCTAAGAAGTAGAAGTAATAGTTATCTACTAGGATTATACTGGACAACTACAGTACCTTATTAAATGGCTAGGATGGCTAAATAAGTATAATAAATGGAAATACAAAACAGAACTTAAAAATTATTAACAACTACTAGATAAGTACCGCAAGTAGGACACCCTAGCCTTACAGCTAAAGCATAGGCAAAAAGCAAGTACCACTACTAAAATATAACCTATATAAAAGCAAAGTAGAGGACGTCCCAAGGGATTAAAAAACAAGTTAACGCTTATAGTAAGAACCGCGGCATATATATAGGGTAAAGCGTAATTTATCAATATCCTATATAAGCCACACTCTAACGCAACCTGGTCGTGCTAGTAAATTACAGGCAACTCGCAGGCAAGGCTATAGCAACGCCAACAATAAAACTTAATTTAAAAAGTACCCTTTTTAGACCTAGTCCGTCACTCTATACTAGCTTAGCAGATTATTTATATTAGAGAATAGGCCTACTTTAACTAGGGTCCACTTAACTAGGGTCCAAGACCTTCTAGTGACTTACTAGCAGCAACCTATACCAACAACTTATACTATTCCATATATATGCTATACAAATAACGCATAAGGCTAAAGTAGGGTCAGCGGCGGATTTAATAGGCATATAGCCTTACCGTCTATAAATCTGGCTGCATATAAGTAACCTATAACCTATCCACAAAGTATATACGGTGCTACACCAGTATAGCGCAAGGCTAAAGCAGGGTTAGCAGCGGATTTAATAGGTATATAGCCTTACCATCTATAAATCTAGCTGTATATAAATAACCTACGACCTACCCATAAGGTACTAGCGACCTACCTATACAAGCGAGCTTTTAGAATATTTCTAATGGTCTACCAAATTTAAACAACGGCGTTAAGCTCTGCTAGCTCTAAGTATTAAATAAACTAATCAGGATTTTCTATACCAGGCATAGAAAATTACTATTGGCTCAGTTAAATGCGGGGGAGTCTTAGCAAGGCAAATCTAACTAATTAGATAACTTTAACCGCCGGTCGAAGTTCCTTAACATCTCTACGCCGCGCATATATACCACCTATCTCTCTATACGCAAAATCAAAACGCTCTTTCCCCTCCAAATTTTTTTTCCTTATTAAGGTTTTTTAATAGGGTTTTATTAAGGCTTAAGCATATAAAGAATTAAGGACAATCCTTTTAAAAGGGGGGGCATTGTTAGGTAAAACCTAAGTAGATAGTTATATAGCCGCAAGGTACCGGTGACCCTAGGGCAACCTAGGGGTAACTCGCCTATAAGGTATATGCGCTACACATACCTAGAGAAAACCCTTCCTACCTTATATATAGACTCCTCCTTTTCCCTTAAGGATTTATCTATCTATACAATATACCCTATTATTCCATTATTGAGCTCCCTATCCACACCCTCACCTCATAATTTATTATAAAATAATTTAATTTAAAATGCTTTTTTTACTATATAATTATACAATTTTTAAAATTTAAGTAATAATTAATTTATAATTAAATTATTAGAATTATAAAATATATAAAGGGAGTTATTAGAAAGAGCTAAAGTTAGTAAATTTTAATAGATATTATAATTTAACTAATGACTTTTATTTTCGCTACCTAAAATATTATAAACACATTCTAAAGTGGTATAGAACCCTATTAAAATTTAAGTCCAGACTCTATCTATAAGATTCCATTTATAACATATTATAAACACGTTATAAATTAGATTCCAGGTTATCTATTAAAACAAAGCTACTGCAACATCCTCCTCCAAGAGTCCAGCAGGTTTAGTAGCCTTTCTCTTTATAGCCTTTAAACCTTTTAAACTAGACTTCTTTAAACGATTTTTAGAAGTCTTAGTAGGAGCCAGAATAGCAGAAGCCGGAGCAGTAGGAGCTTTAGTATTATCCAACATATTATTAAGGAAGTAGCTTTAATTAAGACAATCCTTATATAAGCAAGCTATAATAAATTTAGAATATATTTTTAACCGGTTTAAAATATATTCCAAATTAACTTACAAGTAGAAGTTATGTCTAAATACTTAGCATATAGAACCTTAGTACCCATTCCTTAAACAGAGTAACTATTCTTAGAAAGTTATACTAGGAACTTAATTAGTGTTATAGGACTACCCTATAACACCTTATATACAACTACCCGTTTCCACCAACTCAGCAACTAAAGACTAGTTACGATACTGCAGTATCCGCAATATCCGCAATATTCATAATATCCACTCGTAATATCCGCAATATCCAAAATATCCATAACTTCTGCCCTATGCACTTGTTGACCTAGCAACAAGTAAATAGTATATACCCTTTCTTATACCCTCTTACCTTCTTTCCTTATGTAATATCTTAACTTTATCACACAGTTTATATACATAGCTTAATAATATCTATTTTGCTATATATTATCATCACTTATACTCACTCCGTGACACTATATTGCATTAAAAAAAAACCCTATACTCCGCCCCGCCCCGCCCTATCTAAAATACAGAACAACCTTAAAGCCCCTATAACAGCCGCTGACATTATATCCGCACTCTAAGAATAGTTAGCAAATATACAAAAGTCTTTTATAGACGCCCTTGTACAGAACCAGGCCGCTATAGCTAAATAATAAGCCAAATAAGAAGTACGGCACTAGAAATCAATTAAAGCACTTTAAGAAGAAGTCCGCACCCTTAAGGCACTTATATCAAGGTCCTAAGACCAAACACTAGCCTAAGAGACTGCTAACACGCCACCTATAAACAAGATAAAAATGACCAAATCTAAACCTGGCTTATTAGGTGCGAACCCTAAGCTAGCTGTGAATATTTATCCTGTAAATCCGTCTACTGCACTATAACAATCCAAAAAACTACCAGACCCTCCAGTATTTACTAGTAAATAATAAAAACTCTAATTATTCCTAAGCCGGCTTAAGAATAAGCTAACTAGTAATACTAACCGTTACCTAACTAAAGCCAACCAACTCTACTACGCCCTAAGTTAACTAGGAGGAGACACAGCTAACCTTATTAAACCTCTCCAGCCAAACTTAGTACAAAGCCTAGTTATACTTATTAAAGCTATATACAGTAACCTAAACCGCCAAGCTACCACTTAAAGGAAGATAAACCATATAACTTAAGAAAAGAAAAGTTTCCTAATATACTTCTCCAAATTTAACCGCTACGTAAAGGAAATAGGCTGGAATAACTCCGCACTAATTAATAGCCTTATTAAATCCCTAAGCCCTAAACTAAAAACCTCCCTAATAGGTATAGACCTACTAGGAGCCCTTAATGTCTACGTAAACGTTATTAACAAACGGTATAACGATATGCTACATCTAACGCCAAAGTCCGCTCCTTAATACAATATAACAGCCCTATAAGCCCCTATTAAGTCATCTTCTCAGCATAAGCACCCTAACGCTATGGATATTAACTCTAGGACCCTAGAGTATGCCCTACTAGGGTCCTCTAAACAAGAACAACGCATTAAACTAAGTCTCTATTTTAAATGCAGAAGCAAGGCTTATATCTTAAAATACTATTCCATCCCTATGCCTACGTCCCAAAACAATTTATAAATGGCCAACACTAGTAGCCATTCACCGCACTAATCTTCCAGTCACCATTCCTAATCTTTATTTAGTTCCAGCCCTATATCCAGTAAACACCACTTATAAGGATAAAGCTCTGGCATATAATTACCCTTAGGAACCCCGCCCTAATTACCTCCAAAAGGAAGGTCCTAGAGTTAAGTCACTCTCTAAGACAGCTCTGCTATAGGATCTTATTAAACGCATTAAATATCATAAACTCTAACTCTTAGGACCGTAGTATAACTATTAACTGCTATCTTTGGCAGAAAGATTAATAGGCTAATACTTAAGTCCTAATTAACACAGGAGCTAGCGGCATAGGATTTATTAATAAGATCTTTATGTAAGATAATGGTTTTACCCTAACCCCCCTTAACCGGTATATTAATATATTTAGATTTAATAGCAAACGCACCATCTTGGGGCATATTACCTATATAGTAGCCCTAAGACTCTAATACCTAAACCACAAAGAACAGATTAAGCTTTTTATTACTACCTTAAGATACCCAGTAATCCTTAAATAACCCTAGATAAAGCTATATAAGGTAGTTATTAATTAGGATAGCCTCAAGCTTCTGTTTACTGCCTCTTATTATAAGTAGGAATACTCTATAACTTACCGCTCCGAACCCAAACCAAAGCCCAAGATTTCCACTAATGTCCGCCCCGCGTTTAAGGAATCCACTAGATTCCACCAAGATAAGATATCCGCTGACGTCCGCCAAAGATCCGGAATATCTACTAGCGTCCGTAAAGGATCTAAAATATCCGCTAAACCCCAAGAATTAATCCTAAGCACTATACCGCCCCGGACTAAGCAAAGGCTTAAACATATTATATAGGTATACCAGAAGAACTAGTATTCTACTATAAAAAGGATGCTTAAAGAACCTAAACCTAAATCTAATACTAATTTTATACTTAATACTAAACCTAAAATTAAACAAGGAACTATATAAGAAACTATAAACAATAAGAGCTTACCTAACACCATTAACATTTAAATAATTAAAGCTACCTTACTGGCGCGACTTGCTAGGAAACCCAAATATACAATCTATACTGTCACAATGGCTAATATTAAGAAAGCCTTGGCATTAAAAAAGCACACTAACCCCGCCACAAAAGTACCAGTATATTACTATAAAAACCTAGATATATTCTTATAAAAGGAAGCTAATAAGTTAGCAGAGCACTAACTATATAACTATAAGATCAAACTTAAAGAAGGAAAGCAGCCTAGATTTAGACCCCTATATAGAATATCTTAAAATAAACTTTAAGTGCTATAGAAGTACCTAGACAAGCACCTAAGTAAAGGATTTATTAGAGCAAGCTTATCGCCTATAGCTGCACCTATAATCTTTGTTAAAAAACCCAGTAGCGGTCTACGCTTCTATATAGACTACTAAGCTCTTAACACTATTACTATTAAGAACTAATACCCACTCCTATTAATTTAAGAAATATTAAACTAATTAAGTAAGGCTTATTACTACACAAAACTTAATCTTATCTACGCATTTAACCGCCTCCATATTATAAAAGGAGATAAATAGCTTACTGCATTCCGTACCCAATATAGATTATTTAAGTACTTAGTGACGCTATTTAGCCTTGTAAACGCCCCAAGTTAATTCTAACACTTTATAAATAACACCCTACACCCTTATCTAGATATCTTCTGTACTACTTATATTAACAATATCTTAGTATACAGTAATAACCTAGCTAAATATTGGAAACACGTTAACCTTATCCTAGAAGCCTTACATAAAGCTAGCCTACAATTAGATATAAATAAATGCAGGTTCTATAAAACGGAAGTCCTATACCTTAGACTTATTATTTCTATAGACAGCATATAAATGGATCTAAAGAAGATTAAAGTAATTGTAAACTAGCAAGAACTAAAGAATATTAAGGACATAAGGACCTTTATAGGATTTGCTAACTTCTACTAACAGTTTATTAATAACTTCTCTACCCTAGCTTTACCCCTTATTGCTTTAACCTAAAAAGATAAAACCTTTATCTTTAATAAGAAATATAAGAAAGCCTTTATATATCTAAAGGTTATGTTCATTACCATACCCATACTCTAGCACTTTAACCTATATATAATAAGTCTTATAAAGGCTAACTCATCTAACTACGCTACTAAAGGCATTCTGTCTCAATACAACAAGGAGGGAGTATTACACCCTATAGCATACTTCTTAAAACAACTAAGCCCAGCTAAATATAATTACGAGATCTATAATAAGGAACTACTAGCTATTATCAGACGCTTTAAACAATGGCAACCTAAGTTAGAAGGCACTGGATTTCCAATTAAGGTTCTTAGCAACTATAAGAACTTATAATACTTTATAACCACAAAATAGCTAAGCCACCGTCAGGCCCACTAGTTAGAATACCTATCCCATTTCTAATTTTCTATTATATACTATCTAGGTATCCAAGGCCAGAAGCCTAATACCCTAACCTAACGCTTATAAGATATGCCAGTACAGGAAGAAGCGCGTACTTACTATAATTAAACCCTGCTTTACCCTAAACTATTTAATCCTTCTACTAAAGACCTTACAGTACACGTCCTTAAAATGACTAATTAATTAATTAAACAAATTATAGTTAACAAATATCTAAACAACAAGTTTATCTAAGAGACGCTTAAACTAATATAGGACAGCGTCAGACATTTAAAAGGGATCTCCCTAAGTAAGTATAAAGCTTATAGAAACCTCCTATACTACTAAAACCGTCTAGTTATACCTAATCATAATAAACTTAAGCTTAAGCTCCTTAAACACATATATAACCTACTAGTAGCCAGTCACCCGGGCTAAGGAAAGACCCTAAAACTACTCTAATAGAAGTACTACTGGCTAAATATACACAACACAACACAAAGATACGTCGCTAGTTGCTATACCTACTAATAAGCTAAAGCCTTACATAAAACGTACAATGGCCTCCTAAAGCCACTACCTATCCCAAACCAAAGATAAAAAGATATCTTAATTAACTTTATTATTAAACTCCCTAAAAATAAAGGTTATAAGAATATTATGGTAGTTATAAACCAACTATCCAAAATAAGACACCTAATCGCCTGCCCTAATATGTTAACACCTACCATTACTTAACTATTTCTAGATTATGTATAGAAACTCCATAGACTCCCTAAAACAATTATCTCCAATAAAGGTAGCCAGTTTATCTTTATATTCTAGAGAAAACTAACTACCTGGCTCTGCATTAAAGCACTATTATCTATAGCATATTACCTAAAAACGGATGGTTAAATAAAATGTATAAATGCTATTATAGAACAGTATATTCGGATATACACATCATATTTATAAGATAACTAGATTAACTGGCTTGCATTTACCAAGTTTACTACAAATAACTCCATCTTAGAAACCATAAAGGTCTCCCCATTCTTAGCTAACTATATCTAATATCCACAAATAGGTTTTAAACCTTTTAGTAATATTCCTCGCCCCACTTATTACGCCTTATAAATTACAGAAGCAAACAAATTTATAGAAAAGATAAAATAACTATAACAGTTCCTTACTAATGAAATGATATAGGCCCAATCTATCTATAAAGCCGCAGTAAATAAGAAACAAGCCCTAGCACCAGCCTATTAAATTAGTAACTTTATCTAGCTAGACACAAGAAATCTAAAAATAAAGCGACCTACTAAGAAACTTAATTAGAAGAACGCTGGCCCTTATAAGATTAAAAAGGTTGTCTTCTCTTACGCCTACCAACTAAAGCTTCCTAATACTGTTAAAATCCACCCTATATTCCACATATCAGTCCTCCGCCCTACTGCCCCTATATTAGACGCCTTGCCTAAATAGATTCAAAACCCTCCCCCACCAGTTAAGGTGGATGGTAAAAATAAGTACTTTATTAAAAGAATCGATAATATTAAGTATAATAAACGGAAACGCTAATATATATATCTCATAAAATGGAGAGGCTATACTGAGCCCTTATAGGAACCTATTAACTCCATAGGACTTATATAAGCTATAGAAGACTTCCATAAACTCCACCTAGAACTACTATAACTACATCTTACAGGAGCTTAAGTTTAAAGGGGGGGGTACTGTTATAGGACTGCCCCGTAACACCTTGCACACAACTACCCGTTTCTACTAACTTAGTAACCAAAGACCGGTTACAATACTGCAGTATCCGCAATATTCGTAATATTTACAATATCCACTCGCAATATCTGCAATATCTAAGATATTTACAATATCCGCAATATCTGAAATGTCTATAACTTCTGCCCTGTACACTTGTTGACCTAGCAACAAGTAAACAGTATATACCCCTTTTTGTACCCTCTTACCTTCTTTCCTTACGTAACATCTTAACTTTATTACACAGTTTATATATGTAGCTTAATAATATCTACTTTACTATATATTATCGTCACTTATACTCGCTCCGTAACAATTAGAACATATTACAAATACATTAAAAATATCTTATATCGCCTTTTTAAGGCCCACTCTTAAATCTAATAGGCATAACTTTCTCTTAAATAGGAGCCGTTAATTATGGGGCAGTAGTCCTAAAAGGACGGCTAGGGGGAGCTAGGGTAGGGTATAGGGGGGTTAGGCAGCAGCAGAGCGGCCTAAACTCCTAGGATTATATTTAAAAGCGGTTCCTATTACATTCTAATTATATATACCCATAATGGCGGAATAGAAGGCTGTAATAGGTTAGTAACTAGTTATAAATAAGTTAAGAACATGTTTAGAATATATACCTATTGCTTCTTCCTGTTTCTTAATAGAATGAGCCCCTTTTTTTCCAATGTTCCTAGTTTTAAGGCCATACTTCTTTATATAGTTTCTAAGGGCGCCGTAATCTCCAACCTTCTTTTAAACGCGTTATAAATATATTAGCAATATATTACAAACCTAATATATTTATCTCCTTACTCTATATAGTACTGGATTCTCTAGATTAGGCGAGACATTATACTAACAGAAAACCTCCCCTATAGTTAAATCCACCTTATTACCATACTAGTATCACGTTAGGAACGTATTCTAAATATAATTAGAACTACTTACCACAATAAAAGCATCCACGCCCTTAGGGAGCCTTTCTATTTTTAGGTAGGCTTTATAGGCGGCTTAAACTATTAAAATATATTTAGAACGGGTTGCAGATAGCTTACACAGCTCTTTAGGGTAGTGGCCATTATATTTTAAATTAGTTTTAAATTGATTTTTAATGGATCTATAATAGCAGGTAAGGTAAAAGGTAAGGTTAAAGTTTGACAGGAAAAGTCAAATATAGTGTAGTAGGCGGAGGTTTCGCCTATTAGGCCGACATTTTGGCGTGGCCTAACCGACCTATACGCACGGTTATCTTAATCTAATTAACCTTAAAACCTCTACTACCATAAATTCTATGCCCTAGCTAAATAAGATATTTAACTACTAAATTGTAACAGGACTAGCCTAGTTATAGTAGGAATGTCTTGGTGAAATACTCGATAGATAACTATCTAAAACTGTCTACAACTGTCTACAACTGTCTATAACTGTCTGCAACTATCTATAACTATCTGCAACTATCTACAATTGTCTATAATTATCTGCTATAATCCACTGTTTTTTACTAGCGCCGTAACACTAAAGCCCGTTAAAGACCGCGTGCGTATATATATATATATATATATTAACCACCAAGATCCCTAACTATTTAATTATATAATTCTCTTACCCGCGAAGCCCTACTGCACACGTCCACGTCGCCGCAGGTGGAAACATTATCTGGAATCCTATTCCCCTTAATGGCCAAGTACAGAGGCGATGGTAGAGAGCCGTCGTAGCGCGTGCAGCGCTGTCGTTCAACTCTATAGTAATGAGCCCGCGACGCGTGCAAAGCATTACCCTTAATAACACCAGGAGCCTTACTGCCTCCGCTTAGAGCTCTTATTCTACCATCTAGGGAGGCCCATTAAGGGAAACTGGGATATAAAAACCGCCCGATATACGACTACCTAGCTTATAGCCAGGCCCAAAACTAGCTTTATCTAGCTAGTCAACATAGACGCGTCCTAGGCGTATAACAGGACACCCTTGGGCTTATACTAGCTCTAAGATCGCAAAGGGAATGTAACAAGGGCGTAGGGATCCTCCTTTTATAAGAACTTGTTAAAGTTAACGCGTTATAGATACTTTATACAAAACTTGTTAAGGCCCTAAGGCTACCGCAAAGAACTTGTTAAGGCCCTACCTAGAGAACTTATTAAGGCCCCTCTATAAGGGCCTATCTGGTATCCAATATACTTAGGTGACTTAGAAGAGGGTCTTAATAGGCGTGGTACGCGCGACCTAGTTAACAGCGACAGCAACGCGACGGCGACGCAACAGCGACCAAATGGCTCAACAAGGTGGAAACACGGGTAAAGCTCTAGGTAGTGGAAACACAGGCCAGCTTCAACGGCCCTATAGCGTGTAACTTAGTTAACCTATAGTTAACCTATAGTTAACTTATAGGTAACTTATAGGAGGGTCTTAATAGGCGTGGTGTATGTAACCTAATGCATATATATGGGGGAGGCTATAGGGGAAACACAGGCCAGTTGGACAAGGTCTTAACAGTTAGAGATATAGGCCAGCTTATAAAAGGGGGGGATATAAGCTTGGTTAGTAGGAGAGGGGGGAGTAGGTTATCTGGTGCGGGACCTAGTGTCTCTACGGCCCCTCTTCTATAAGATATAGTTGGCCTATTATAAGGAGACTCTTATAAGCAACGTAAAACGGGAATTGGCAGTACTATAGGGTGTTGCGCCCCTATACTACTGCTGGCCTCCTATGGGGCGTAGTATGTAATAGCCACTGCTAGCTCTAGGGACCTTACCCCTTGGTTAGGCTCTGACCTCTAGTGCACCTGGTAAGCAGGTAGGATTATATCCTGGCCAGAGAGACTACTATATAGCTTAAGAGAACAGATGTGCGTGTTGGTATATTAATAGACAGAACCGTTCGCCTCAGGGCGGTATACTAGTAAGATATACTTAAAGAGCAAATAGGAGTTACTTAGGCAGGGGAGGCTTTTTTAGTCTAGGCCTTAACTGTAAAAGGTACCCAAGGCTTTTATATTATAGGATACAGCCATAACGCCCTTATAGGATTACGCCAGTAGGTATAAAAGAAGGGAGTTACAACCCCTAGAAGCGGCAGCTTACGCCTATACTGGCGGAAATAATAAAGAAAGGCATAAAACTAGAGGCTATAGAAGGCTCCTAAGCTGTATAAAAGCGTACCAACTCTAGAAGGAGACTCTTATATAGACCGTAAGGGGGCAGACTGGTACTTAGGCTAATCCCATTATAAGATACCTAAAAGAATAGTAAAATTCCCTGTTAACTGGTAGTGGCAGCTAACTGCTTATAGAAAGCCCCTAGGCCTATAGGCCTGGGTAACTGGGACTAAATACTAGAAAACTGGGGTAAAGGCCTGGATAAGTAGGCATGTTAAACTCTACTATATAACTACCTACCTAAAGACCTATGGACCACTTATAGCACCTTAGCTTGCAGATATAGCTAAAGCATGCTTTGCTATAGGCTACTACCCGCGACTCGGAAGATCTATAACGACGGTGGTTCTACAAAAAGAAGGCAAAGTAGATTACTCAACCCCAAGAAGCTACCGCCCTATTGCCTTAGAAAACACCCTTAGCAAGATCTTAAAAAGGGTAATAGCGGACTATATAGCAGATACGGCTAAGGAACATACCCTACTACCACAAAGTTAAATGGGGGCAAGAAAGAACCGCTTAACACTATCAGCACTTATGTTACTCGCTGCCACCATTAAATCTGCATGGGCGATGTAAAGGGACTTTATAGTATTAATGCTTAGCCTAGATATTAGTGGTGCCTACAACAATATACCCTATAAGCGCCTCCTATATATCCTTAAGGCAAAGGGCTTCCTAGAATAGATTATACAATTTATTTAAGGGTTTATAGGCTAGAAAGAAACATTACTGGTCTTTAGCAGATACTAGAGCCCCCCTATTACAGCTACAACAGGAATACTATAAGGTTTACCCCTCTCGCCTATACTCTTCCTTTTCTTTATAAGCAACCTACTTAATTCCTTTAAGAAAGGGGCGATCTAGGGGATAGGCTTTGTTAACAACACAAACCTAATTATATATAGGCCAATAGCCGCAGAGAACTGTAGAACACTAGAGAAAGCCCATAATACCTATATAGAATGGGCAAGACAATATAAAGTCTAATTCTTACCAGAGAAATACTAGCTAATCTATTTTATAAGAAAACGCAACTAATCTGTAGATCTCTAGTATATAATTTATATCTAAGGCTTTAGGGGCTAACCAGTTTAAGGCCTAAGGGTATTAGGAGTATAGGTAGACAGTAAAGTCTAGTAGAGCGCATATGCGTTATAAGCGGCCTATAAGGGCCAAGCATAGTATATTGCAATGTCCAGGATTGTTAATTCTATATAGGGTCCATGCTTCCAGAGGTCACGCCTACTATATACAGCAGTTATCTGGCTAACCATAACGTATAGATCCAGCATTTGGGCCATAGGAGAAACTAAAAAAGGCCCCCCTAAATTACTCCTTAAACTACTCTAGAAGGTCTAATTAGCTTATCTCCGGAGTATAATAGGCGGGTATAAGCGAACGGCCACAGCACTGTTTAAGAAGGAAGCTAATATCCCCCCCCTATAATTATAAAATTAAAGCCGCTGCAATATAAAGAGTGCAAAAGGAGCACAACTCTAATATTATAAAGTACATTAAGACACGCCTAAACAAACTATAGAGGGACCCTAGGGTGCCCTATAGGAGAGCAAACCAACATCCCTAAAGTAGGGAAGAGATATTAGAGAAATAGGTAGAAAAGGCAGAAGAAGAATAGTGTTAAGTTAGGGCCTAGGCCCATATAGAGGAGGAAGGGAGACGTGTAAGAGACCAGTAAAGACAATAGTAAGAGAAAAAAAGGAGCTAAATTAGAGTATAAAAGAGCACTAGAAAACTATCTACCATAATATAATACTGGTTAGACCAACACTAGAGAGGTATATAGGAGTTAAAGGTACAGAGGCTGCCTTAGGTAAAAGAAACCCAAGCTATAGCATATTTAACGCTATAGGGGGTAAACACCTAAGGGCTCTAAGAAGGCCTAATAAAAGCAGAAAATATAATAGCAACACTCTTAAGAATAGGAATAATAGGACTAAAAGATTGGCTCTATTAGGTAGGTGTCCTAGTAGGTAGCCTAAAATACAAATATGGCTGGCCAAGACAGATACCAAAATATATAATACTGCAATGCCCCTTACGCACTAACCAAGAAGTAATACTCTTAGTAGCTGGCATAGAAAACTATAATACACTGCTCTTAATATAAAAAGGTCTTAAGGCGGTTACCTAGTGGCTTATTAGCTAAAATGTACTAGACCAATTCCGGGTTACAAAGGAAATGGTAGTAGAAGGTAAAGGGGTAAGTATTAGGCGCCCCCTAATAACTCTACAGTAGTAGAGTTAAGTTTGCGATACTAGCGCGTCCGTAGGCTTGTTATAGCAGCAGTGGCTCCCAAAGAGGTTAAAAAGTAAGGTAATAGAGCACTATAGGCAACTTATAGGCGCTAGGCAGGCGAGTCCCAAAAGGCAGGGAGATAGATTATAGGGTTTTCTCAAATAGAGTTTTCTCCCTATATGTAAATAAGGAGTAGTCCGCGTGGGCCTAATAGGGATCTAAATCGGACGTTAAGCAATGAATATTATTATTATTATATAATTCTCTTATTATTTCCTTCTCTTCTTTACGCAATGTCTTGTTCTCTATAAGAGCTATATACCCTTAAATTTAGATAGAATTTATATTATTCCTTTAAGTCCTCCCTAAAACCTCTTTGCGCCCTAATACTATATTGCGTTAAAATAACTATTATTAAAAATAACAAATAAACCTAAATCCCTTTTAATAACTATAAGTATTATATCTCTAGTTAGGGAATAGTTGAATATAATATAATAATCCTTTATAGATGCCTTAGCTTAGTAGTAGGCTGTACTAGAAGTCCAATATTAGTAATTAATAGAAGCACTTCGCGAAGAACTTTATAATATTAAGGCGCTTTTATTAAAGACCCTAATAATAATACCTATAAATAAGATTAAAATAACTATATCTAAACCTAGCCCGTTAAATGTAAACACTAAACTAGTAATGGTAGCTTAACCTATATATATAATAAACTTAGTATCTATTATAAAATCTAAAAAGCTTTTTAACCCTTTAATATTTAATAGAAATTAAAATAATTTACGTCCCTTTATAACTAAGCTCCGTCTTAAACTTTTAATAAACCATAACTAATACCCTATTAAAGCTAGTAAGGTTAGCTATAGAATGTTTTATTTAAGTAAAGATACTATATAAATTATAGATATATTCTTCTATAATAGCACCTTTATTAATTTTAAAATCTTTATCTCTCTATTAGAATAAATATATAATAATGCTAGCTATTACTAAACTTAAAAACCTATAATAACTGAACTGAGACTTTACTAGCTTCTTTTTAGGAATTTTTAAGCCTTATTAGTAAACTAGATTAGAATAAAGTTGCTAGAGTTACTGCCCTTTAATAAGCTATTTTAGATAAGATTAGAGCTTAGTTAGTAGGTAGAGAACTACTAAAAGACCTATCTAAATTTGCTATAATATATTAACAAATTAATAAGGACCTTTAATATAATAAACAGACTTATTCTCTAAAGTTAATTATACTTCGCGTTTAGAACTCTATAAAACTGGTATATACTCTAAAGCGTAATCTGTCTTTAAAACTTAAAAGCCCTATATACAACCCTATAAACCTTAATGCCACTTAATCCTATATATCCTTAGGAACCAATAAATAAAGAACTTAAGCTATAAATAGAGAATGCTTTAGATATGGTAAAAAGGGATATATTTAAAGAAATTATAGAACCTACTCTTTTAAAAAGGTCCGTTATGGTTCCTCCCGGTTCTTAAATTATACTTACTTTATAAATTATACTTAGTTGCTATAAAGCATCTCGCCTTTAATTAATTTAGAAAATAAATTATCCTAGGGCTAAGTCGCGCCTTAGGATAAAAAGTGGAAGAGTATAAGTATTTAGGCTCTTCTAGTACTAATATATAATATAACTCCCTTAATATACTTGGTAAAATTTAAATACTTAGAAAATAGAAGAAAGTATAAATCCTAATAGACAGCAGAGCTACTAGTATAGGCTTTATTAATATAAACTATACAAAAACTTAACGCCTAAATTTAAAGAAACTTAATACGCCCTAAGGCCTCTAAGGCTTTAATGATAAACCCTTAATATATAGCAAATTAACGCACTACGCTTTAGTAAAAATGCGGATAGGTAAATACCTTAAATATATTCCCCTATTTATTACACTCCTAAAGTAATATAAAGTTATACTTAGATATAGATAGCTAAAATAATACAACCTTTTAATTGGCTAGGTTAAAGAAATACTAAAGTTCTATATAACCTACTACTAAAGTTATTGCTTAAAAAACCATTTGCCCTATAAATACGTATATAACTATTTAAATTTAATATAATATAAATTGCCCTTACTATAAGCCTTAAACTAAAATAATAAAGCTATAACTACTAATTATAGTAAAGAATATAAAGATCTTACGCTAAAACCTCTTAAAATTTATATAATATAGGCCGTACCTTTTATCTTATTAGCAAAAAGATAAAATTATAAAATCTTTACTATAACTATAGAAGATATTAAGAAAGCACTAGAACTAAAATAATATACTAATTCTTAACCTCTTATACCTAAAGAGTACTATAATCTAATTAACGAGTTTAAAAAACAATTTATAAACTAACTAGCCCTATACCAAAATAAGCATAATTTTAAAATAGAACTTAAGCCTAGCATAATACTAAAGTTTGGTCTGTTATATGGTATATTATAAAAAGAACTGCTTATAATATAATAATACCTTAATAAGCATCTAGAAAAAAGATTTATTTGCCCTAGTTAATCTGTATTTACCTTATCTATACTATTTATTAAATAGCCAAAAAAGGCTTAAGATTCTATATTAATTATTAAGATTTAAATATAATTATTAAGCTTTAAATATAGTTATTAAGCTTTAAATATAATTATTAAGCTTTAAATATAATTATTAAGCTTTAAATATAATTATAATTTAAAACTAATATCTAATTCCTCTAATTTAAGAGACTTTTAACTATTTAGTAAAGGTATAGTACTTTATAAAGCTTAATATAGTTACTATATTTAATAAAATCCATATATATAAAGGAGATAAGAAGTATATAGCTTTTTATATATAATAGGGACTCTTTAAATACCTAGTAATACTATTTAGCGTAAAGAATGGTCCTAGTATATTGTAGTAATATATTAATAATACGCTTTATAAATTCTTTAATATATTTATTACCGCGTATATTAATAATATCTTAATTTACTTATCCTTGCTCTCTTGTTAGAATTAAGCAATAGATGCTAACTAAGCTCTAGATATGTCGCGAGAGCGAGCTCTACATGTCAATTTAGATAGATATTAACCGCATCTACTGCATTACGAATCAATCAATATTCATCGTCTGCGTCATCTCTATTATTAATTAGACCCTTAAGACTGCTCCGCTGTGACCTTATGACCTTGTAATTCCAACAGGTTATAAGCCTGGGTAGCGATACCTCTCCTGACTTAAAAATTGACCCTAAAAATGACCTTCTCTACCTTAATCTTAACGACACCTATATATGATTACAAGGCTGGTAAAATTGTCATTTTTAATAGAGACAACTTTGCAAACTAGGAGCGCACCTGCGAGGCAGCCCGAATTATGTTAGAGGGCTGGGATTTTGTTACTAGTGCAAAGGACTTAAATTAAGTTAATTTAGCTAACGGAAGAAGAAGACGAGGGGAAGTAAATAAGATTATCTACAATTTAATAGGAGATAACTATTAGGAAGAGATGCGTGCGATAATAAAGGCGTATAATATTTAAGGAATGTGGGAAGGAATGAAGAAGTTTAATAAGGCTAATAATAAGGTCTATATCTCTAGACTCCGCAGGGAGTTCTATAGCACTATATTTAACCCTATAAAGATGCGAATTGTTAAGTTCCTCTAAATACTTAATTAATTTAAGATTAATCTGGCCTTAACGCCTTAAGTACTTACTAATAACAATATTAAAGAGTAGCTTCTCTTGGCCCTTTCAAGTAATGTTATATGGCAGAATGCGAAGACCTGGTGTCTATAAGACAAACGAGACCTTAAGAGCTGTATTACCCTTCTTTAGGAGCAAGAGACTGCTCTCCCTATATAAGTACAAAATACAGTACTTGTATATGAGAGGAAAGACGAACTTAGGGGGAGAAGGGAAAATCAAGGTTGAGGTTAAATAAGGGGCAAAGGCCGTACTAGTAGATTTAATTATTCCTTATCGCGTTATTGCTATAGCTTGTTATCTTAAGTAAGTAAAGAGCTAAGATGACCAGAAAGAGACAAGTGCAGAGTATGCTATTAGAAAGGTCACTACCAGAAAGACTATCCCCTACTTAAGTAATTCCGATTTAATAACGCTAGGAAGATAGATTAAGGTGCTCCTAAGGCAGAGAAAGTAGGGAATGTAGTAATAGCTAAGGAAGAATTTAATAGTGATTTAATTTACCTTAACCCTAACCCTAAACATGCTATGCTTACAATAACGTCTCTAGCTTGGGCTCTTAACTTAGGAGCAACTAAGCACTTTACTAGTAACTAATTAGACCTAATACACTTAAAGGGATGGAATACGCTATAATAGGTCCGTACTGCAAATAGGACCGTTGTCCCTGCTATAGGCTATGGTCAAGTTTAAATCGGTATTTTAAAGCTAAAAGACGTCTAGCTTATACCTTTGTTTAAGTTAATTAAGCTAATCTTAGTAAGGACTCTTACTTAGAAAGGCTACTTAATTATATTTAACCCAGACAATTAAGCTACTGGTAAGCATAAATTAGGTGCGATGTTTAAGGCCACTATAAGGAATAACCTCTACGTGCTATAAGAGTATTAGGAAGCATTTAATGCAATAGTAGAAGCATATAATTTATAACCAAACGTTAGTAAAATAGATGCTGAGCTATAGTACTGCCAAACTAGATATACGAATTACAGTAACCTATTTAAGCTATAGCACTCCTCACTAGGCATAAAGCTTAAGAAGAGAGTAGTACTAGTTGGTAAGAGCACGTGCGAAGCTTATCTAGCTGGGAAGATGCGAGAAATACTAAGCAAGAAGATAACTAAGCGCGAGAAGATACCTAGTTAAGAGCTACACCTAGATACTACGGGACGAATTGGTATATTAATTAGAGGTTATAACTACTACCTCCTAGCCCTAGATAACGCCATATACTATACTTAGGTTATTCCTCTTAAAACCCTCTAAACTAAAGAGGTATTGCCGCATATTAAAGAAATTATCATAAGAGCAGAGAGATTTACTAGGACTAAAGCTGCATGGATTTAAGCGGACAACAGAAAGGGGGAGTTTAGCCGTAGATTTTAAGACAAACTAATACCCTAGGGTATTAATTTTGAACCTTGTCCGCTATATAAGTACTTATATAATGGCGCAATCAAGTGCGCGATCTATATAGTTAACTATAAGACAAGGTTACTTTTATTTTAAGGAAATATACTAGTAGAGCTCTGGTGCTACGCAGTTAAACACGCTGTCTAGATCGAGAATCGAGTACCAACCTTAGCACTTCTATTTAATGACGAGTATAGTAATACTATTATACCCTACGAGGCATATACCCGACGAGTCCCTAACCTTAAGAATTTAGTTGTCTTTAGGTATTACGCTAATCCAATTAATATGCTTAAGAAACACCCTAGGAAGTATAATTTGAGAATAAAACCTAACTACGTTTTCATGGGGTTAAAAGGGAGTAGTTAATTTAAGATAATAAACCTGTATACCCAAGCAATTGAGCTATTTAGAGATGCTAAAGTAAATAAGTATAGGTTCCCTTATAGAGCACCTTAGGTGCAAGCTACGAGACATAGTAACTAAGTTGGCCGCTTAGATTGAGTAGGAAGCCCAGGTTAAGATTAAGCGGGATACTTAAATCACGCTATAAGCTAAGCCGCGAACCGACCTATACCTCCCCCTACTACCTTAAACGCGCTGATAGAGACTCTAGTTGCGAGAACTATAAGTAGGCTAGATAGTAACCGAGTGGGCCGCTCTAAATAAGTGGGAAGCCTAGGTTAAGACTAAGTAGGCCACTCTAATTAAGTGGGAAGCCCAGGTTAAGATTAAGTAGAATACTTAAATTAAGGTGATGCTAAGGGTGGGACGCCCATATAAAGCACATTAATACGCATTCCTTATGCGTAGAGAATAAGGTCTGGAAGGTTACCAAATATAAGGGTTTTCAACAATATAGTGGTTTAGTTAGTAATAGCTATAAAAGCTATTTACCTAGAAGCTAAGAATACTACCTCTATAGGAGTACCTATAGCACCTTTTAATGCTATTAAGTTAGATTAGGCCTTAAGGGAGAATACTCCTAGCTAGATAAAAGCTATCTTTAAAGAATTCCTCTTACTTAAGAGGATGCACACCTATACCATTATAAGGGGGAGAGTACTAGAAGGAAGGTCGTTACTCCTAAGTAAGCTAGTTCTAAAGCACAAGTATAATACTAAGGGAGAAGTAATTCGCAAGAAGGCAAGACTATGCATTTAGGGAGACAAGTAGACCCCCAATATTAATTATTTTGAGACATTTACATCTGTTGTATAATACGACACCTTCAGGTTCCTAATGGTAAAGGTGGCAGCTGAGGACCTTAAGCTCGACTATATCAACATCGAAACTGCATTCTTGAACCCGCCGTTATAAGAATAGATTTATATGCAGATTCCTAACCTATTAAGAGACTTTAAACCTAAGCTTAAGGGCGTAAAAGATGTCTACTTAAAGCTGAATAGGTTACTTTACGGCCTAAAGCAGGTACTGAGAGAATGGTTTTAGATGGTTAAGAAGTTCTTTAAGAGTATAGGTTTAAAAGCAGCTGATACTAACCCTAATCTCTTTATAGGAAATGAAGTATATATCTTGCTATTTGTTGACGATATACTAATCGCAGGAAAGCGCCGATACCTTAATATTATAAAGATAAGAATTTTAAAAGAATAGAGATATAAAGACCTAGGTCCTATAGAAGTATTTATAGGCTTCTAAATTAAGCGAGATTGTATAAACCGAACCCTTAAGCTATATTAGATGATGTACACTAAGAAGCTACTTAAACGGCTAAAAATAGATAACTATAATCTAGCCAAGCTACTAATACTAGTAGGTACTGTTCTGAAGCCCAATATTAAAAGCCTCCTTAAGTATAACGATGCGACAGTCTATTAACAGATTATTAGCTCTATAATCTACCTCTTAAACTATACACGTCCTAATACTAGCTATGCTGTTGGTTAGCTAGCTAGGTTTATAGCAGCACTAGGAGAATTGCACTACTGCTTAAGTAAGCAGCTACTATAATATCTAAACGGCACTCTTAAAACAGGAATTACCTACTTAAATTAAGAGATTCACCTACCCTTATGCAAGCTTACGTTACCTACTGGCTATAGTATCTTTACCAACGCCACGTAGGGAATAGAACACGATCGGATATTATTCTAAGGCATAGCAGTTATATGCTATGGGGGAGCAGTGATCTGGACGGCTTAAAGATAGAAGTTAACGGTATTAAGCTTAATGGAAGCAGAGATTATAGCGGCATTAGAAGGAGTAAGGTTAGTAGTATAGCTTAAGAAGCTAATAAGAGATCTAAAATAGAGAGATAATAATAACCCTTTTATCCCTACGCTCTACTGTAACAATAAGGGTATAATTAACCTTTTATATAATACGAAACACTACTAGAAAGCCAAGCATATTAAGATTTAATACCTCTTTGTACAAAACAATATGGTTTAGAAAGATTAACTTAAGGTGGTATATATACTAGGTAAAGATTAACCTAGAGATATGCTTATAAAATAGCTACTAATTAACTAATTTACGAAGCACTGTGTAACGCTAGGAATTGGTAACTAATAGAGACGGTAACGGACGGAGACGGAGCAAGTTACGGAGGTTTTTCGCCTACTATAGGTTTTCCCTCTGTACATAGGCCAAATGGCACTTGTAAGGTATTTGGGAATAGCTTTATAATTGCCTATTTAGGACAGACGAGGAGAGCGTCGTCAGTATAGGGGAGTGTTAGAATTAAGCGAGAGATACTAACTAAGCTCTAAATATGTCGCGAGAGTGAGCTCTATATGTTAATCTAGATAGATATTAACTGCATCTACTACATCACGAATTAATCAATATTTATCGTCTGCGTTATCTCTATTATTAATTAGACCCTCAAGACTGCTCCGCTGTGACCTTATGACCTTGTAATTCCAACATCTTTAAATATTAGAAATATGTTAAAATAGTTCTTAAATGCCTATAAGATGTGGGCTTATAATGCAATATTAAAAAATATAAGTTCTACGCGTCTAAAATTATATACTTAGGCTTAATTATATCTTATAACGAAATTTAAATAGATCCTAAGAAAGTCGCTATAATTATAAACTAGGGAAGCCCTAATAACGTATAAGATTTTTAAGGATTTTTAGGATTTGTAAGCTTCTATTATTAATTTATTAACTACTTTTTAGAAATTACCTAGCTCTTAGTAAATCTAATAAAGAAAAATATAAATTTTAAATAGACTACTAGATATAAACAAGCCTTTAATACCTGAAAATATTACTTCATAACTGCTTTAATTCTTATCTACTTTAACCCTAACCTTAAATATATTGTTAAAACAGACTTATCTAATTATGCACTAGGCGGAGTATTATCGCAATATAATAAAAATAGCAAGCTATATCTAGTAGCCTTTATCTCCTAAAAACATACCCTTACTAAGTTAAACTATAAAATATATAATAAGAAACCGCTTATAATTATTAGATACTTTAAATAATAGCGTCTTAAGCTTAAAGGATTATTATTTCTAATATATATATTAACGGACTATAAGAACCTATAGTACTTTATAACTATAAAGTAATTAATATAATGCTAAATTTATTAGGCTAAATATCTCTTATAATTTAATTTTAAGATTATATACTAACTAGGTAAAATTAACAAGAAGCCTAATATATTAATATAATAAATATAGGACCTACCTATAAATGCTTTATATAAATGGATTATAAATTAATTATAGATCTTATTGCCCCCTAAATATTTTAAAAAATTATATCCTATATTTTTAAATATAGAACTTAATAGAAATAAATTGGAAGTTAATAAATAGGAAATTAAAATTAATAAGCTAATAGAATACAAATATAAAAATAATATATAGATAATAAATATAATAAAGGCAATTTAAATAGGAAAATGATAGTATAAGAATATTATACTTGCTAAATACGAAATTTAAAATAATTAATTATATTATTAATAGAAAATAGTAGTTCCAAATTCCAAACCTTTAAGATTTAAAATACTTAAATTTATATACAACTCCCCTATAGTAGGGCATCCTAGCTATATAAAGACTTATAAGATTATTTAATAAGTATACTACTAGCCTATAATGCACGACTATGTATAAAAATACGTTTAAGTATATAGGATATATGTGCATGGAAAGATCTCTTATATAAAGAAGTAATAAGTACTTTAACCGCTACTAATTCCAATATAAAGATAGCGCGATATCTTAATTAACTTTATAGTTAACTTGCTTAGCAGTAATAGGTTTATAAATATTATAATAGTTATTAACTACCTTATAAAAATGCAATATATAATTTCTATAGACTTAATTAATACAATATTAGTAGCCAAATGCTTTATTAAATACGTCTTTAAACTATACAGACTTCCTAACTTAATAATATCCGACTATAGAAGCTAGTTTGTTTTAGACTTCTAGTAAGCTCTATATAAATAATTAAGCATTTAAATACAACTCTTAACTGCATTTTATTTAAAGATAGATAGTTAAACTAAAATTATAAACGCGATTATAGAATAATACCTATAAATATACTGCTCTTACCTGTAAGATAACTAGGAAAAATAGCTACCTTTAGCTAAGTTTACTGCGAATAATATAATAAATATATTAATAGGCATAACGCCGTTTTATACAACCTATAGATAAAACCCTTAACTTGGATTTAAACTATAACCTAAAATTAATATAATAGGTGTAACGAAGCCTAGTAGGAAACACTACGGTAGACTCGCTAATAGGCTAGGTGTATAGGTAAACAGGAAGTCAATAATGTAACAGTAACAAGTATAACTGGTAGAGTGGTTGCCTAATAGATTAACTCCAATTGTATTCTAAGATTTACTACAAGGAAGAGAGCTATCTAGGTAGAGACTATAGTCCTTTAAATATATATCTGTACTCCTAAGAAACCGTCCTTATACGTAAGGTCCGCACTATACGTATTATATATACATTCCCTTCGTACACCTTATACACTGCGTATAATATTATATAACCTTAGTTACCATTCCTTATTACATAATTCCACGGGATCTATTCTGGACCGTGCCCTTATTAACTAACTAGCTTCTTCTATCTCTTCTCTAAGTAGTTATAACACTATACTTAAAGTGTCCGTAACACTATCTCCCTTCTCTTTATCTTTATCCTTAAAGGTTTCTAATATCTCTAAGTCGTCTACTAAAGGTGTAATATCTGTTTAATTAATTTAGTTAATATTATTACTTATTATACCTAAAGCTCCTTCTTCTTTATAAGCGCAGCGCTATGCTCGTACTATTACTGCCATACTATTGCTTAGTGAGATAATGCCATCTCTATATTCTTGTTATGCAAAAAAAGGATTAGTTTGTATTATACTAGCGAGCCCTTTGTCTCGGCAACTCTCTTTATATTTAGAGTGCACTAAGGCGAACATTTAATTGTCTTATAATGTTCGCTCTATTTCTAACGCTAATTGTGCGCGTCCTATTACTCTTAATAGTCTTTAAGTACCCTTATTGATTGCTGCTAGGGTTCTAGGTTTAACCTACTGCTATAAAGCTTAATAGTAAGCTAACTTAAGCTCTAGCTAAGCTGGAGTGTTCTTATAACGCGGAATAGAGGGTCCTAAAAGCTTAGATTGCTACCTTTACCCACCTACTTTGTCTTAAAAAGGTTCGCGAGAAGGTTCGTTCCAAGAAGTGGAAACTTATAGAATAAGGTCTTTAGGAACTTAGTGATAAAAAAAAGGATCCTCCTCTAATAGAGAGGGAAACAACTCTAAATACCTCAGTAGGTGTTCCTCTTAGGTCCCCCTTAGGTAACTTATTCTTTATTAATGCTGCCTAACTTATTTTCTTTTAATACTCCTATACCTTTCTTATAGCGTTCTTTAGGTTATTTAGTGGCTTTTAGGTAGTCTTATTATAGCCTATCTACTTACCCTTATACTATGTTTTGTTATTAACGTCCTTGTAACTAACAATCTTTAAAACTTCCTATTTATCTTATTCTTATCCTCTATATATATCTGCCTTATAGACTAGTGGCTTAATATTCCCGTGTGCTGGCTCTAGTATTGCGACGTGCTATATAGGGTAGATCTTTATTTTCTCTAGTAAGTTAAGTCTGTACATAACTTCTAAGACCTTTGTTTTAATTGTAAATGGTCCTAATCTAACGTAGTCCAACTTCTTACTTAGTTGTTAACTCTTGAAATTTTTATATAGTAGCCATACTTTATCTCCCTCCTTAAGATCTGGTCCCTTAGATCTCTTAGTATTATAGTATCTTTTTATTCTTTCTTATACTAGTTTAGCTGTTTCTTTAAGGTGTGTATAAAGATTTATTAAGTTCTCCATTCTTTATTTGCCTATGCTACTAGTTTTCTTTACTTATTATAGCGATAATAATGTTCTTAGCTTATATCCGTAATTCGCCTTAAAAGGTAATATACCTATTCCGTCTCATAGTGTTACGTTATATACAAACTATATAACTGGTAATAACAATACCTAATTGTTCTGTATATAATTAATATAATGCCTTAGATACTATTCTAGTGTTTAGTTTAGTTTTTCCGTTTAATTATCTGTTTGTAGGTAATATGCTATTAACGTTGCTGCTTAAACCCCTTATTCGGCTAAGAATACTTCCCAGGATGCTACTATAAATCTTAAATCTCTATCTAATATAACCTTTGTTAGTACTCTGTGCCTTATAAACACTTCTTTAGTATAGACTCTAGCTATATCTTCTGCTGATATTTCTTCTAAGCACGCTATAAAGTAGCCTTACTTAATTAACTTGTCTACTATTATAAGGATTGCATTATAATCCTATCTGGTAATAGGGTTTTTTAACTTTAGTAGCTTTATAATAAAGTCCTATAATATAACCTCCCACGGTCTTTCTGGTGTCTTAACAGATTGTAGCCCTCTATATAGCTTATGCCTTATTGGTTTATTTCTTTAGCAATCTGGGTATTCCTTAGTAACTTACCTCACTAGTCCCTAGATTCCTTAAATAATGTACTTCTCTTAAAGTCTTAATACTAAGCCAATAGCTCCGTTATGTCCTTAAGTTATTCTCTTATAGAATTCTCTTATAAACTCTTCTGCGATTCTTTTTGGTATGTATGTAGCTTCTTAGTTTTTATACTGCTCTAAATCTAGATCCTTACTCTATACTTCTTAGATCTTTTATAACTATTCGCTTTCTAGCGTTTTATAGGTTTAACTTTCTTCTCTAGTTGCTGTAATTTTGGGATAATTATACCTAATTAATCTATCTTTATTTTTGCGTAATATTGCGTCTGATGGTTTCTTACTATTTTGCAGTTCTGCCCTTCTGCTAAGTGCGTCTGCTCTTGCGTTTTTAGTACCCTTAGTATGCTAAATCTTAAAGTAATACTTAGTAAGCATCTCTGCCTATTTAATTTGTTTTTAATTTAGCTTTTTTATAGTTAGGAACCCTATTAGGTTCTTATAGTCCGTCTTAACTATAAATAGTCCTTCTATGCCTTATAAGAATGCTCTCCACTCTTGAAGTGCTATAACTATACCTAACAACTCCTTATTGTAAATATTATAGTTTAGTTCCAACGGTGTCATTTTCCAACTATAGTATGCTACTGGATGCTATATGTCCTGGTGCTTCTATAGCAAATATACTTCTAGTATAAAGTCTAATACGTCCGTTTCTACAACCGTGTCTAACTTTGGTTAGTAGATCTTAAGGATTAGATTCTAGGTAAATAACTTTTTAAATTCCTTAAACAGTTTCTTCTGTTTACTACCCTATATCTACAGTTTCTTCTTTTTTATAAGTCTTGTAAACGGCTTAATACTTTTTAACTATTATGCTATAAACCTCCTATAGTAGTTGCAAAACCCTAAAAACGATCTTAACTATATAACGTTCTCTGGTTCTTGCTAACTTATTATAGCTTTATCTTTCTTTAGGTCTATACTAATTTTGCCTAGCTTAATAGTAAATCTAATAAAATTGGTCTTCCTAGTAAAGAACTCGCATTTCTTAATTGCTACTGGCATCTTTTCCTTTTATAGTCTCTTTAAGACCCACTTAATATGTTCTCCGTGTTTTTCCTTACTTACTAAGTAGATGATAATGTTGTTAAGGTATACTATAATAAATTTATTAAGGTGTTCTCCTAACACACTATTAATTCTCTTTTAAAATGTTACTAGTACGTTTATAAGCCCAAACTACATTATTAACAGTTTATATAGTCCTTCCTTTAACCTAAAGGCTGCCTTCTACTTATTACCTTCCTTAATCCTAATCTAATAATATGCCCACCTTAGATCTATCTTTATAAAGATTTGTACATTGCTAATCCTGTCTTGGATTTCGCTAATTAAGGGTAAAGAATACCTATCCTTTCGCGTAATACTATTTAACTGTCTGTAGTTAATGCATATTCTAAGTTTTCTGTTTTTCTTTAGGATAAATAGTACTAGATACCCCGCTAATAACTGCAACGGTCTAATATATCCCTTTTATAAGTTCTCCTATATAAACTCTTTAAGTGCCACTAACTCGGTTTTAGTAAGCTTATAGATTAGAAAGAACCTTGGACTTATTTCTAGTTCCAACTCTATTTTATAGTCCTATACTGCATGTTCTAATAGCTTTTTACTTTTTAGGCTCTATAGCTTTTTTCCGTACTTATGGTATCTCTTTAGTATATAACTTAAGCCTCGCTTAGTCTCTTTATACGTCGCTCTAACTTAGTACCATTCTAACTTAGTTTGTTATTATATCTTGCGTTATTATATATATTTTTTAAAGACCTTTTACCGCATATGCGACCTTACCAAAAGGTAGCGCCATACTTCAAAACTTACGTATACCCACCTTCCTATCAAAAACAATGGATTTTCCAACTTTTAAGACCTAATTCCTACTGCCTAGCGAGCTAGAGGGGGATTTATTTGTCGTTTTACCCCCTTTCCCCCAACAGAAAATTCTTCTTAGGGGTGGCCCTAGCTTATAAGCGAGGCACGGATAGGAACACCAAAACCACTACCACTACCACTATACCAAAACCATAAAATCTAGACTTTTCCTGGGCTTTTCTTCTATAAAAAGTAAAAGCCTAGTAAAATAGGGGGTGTAGGTACTTTTCTATATCTCCTTTAGTCAGATTTTCTTTAATAAGAGGAGGATTGCCTTTAGGGCTTTTCTGCTAGTAAAAGCCTAACAAGTCCTTTTTTTAGTAGTTTTTTCTATTTCTAATAGGAAAAGAAAATAACTATACTAGTCTTTTTTAGCTAGTTTTTCTGCTACCTTTTAGCCTAATCTCCCTAGAAATCCTCTAGTAGGATTAGTAAGAAGAAAGGGCGTAGAAGGATAGTAAAAACTAGCAAGGCTTTTTACCTAGTTTTTCACCTCTAGGACTAGGAGATAAGAGACCTAAGGAGGTTATTATCTACTGTAAAAACTAGGAAACCCCCCTATAAGCTAAGCTATAAGCTATAAGCTATAAGATACCAAATCCAAAATGCTAAAGGCTCCTAAGGAGCCAAAGAAGCCTCCTAGAGGGGGGCCTTCTATGGAGATAAGTGATGACGAACAGTCAACTACCTCTTCCCCTCCGTCTTCCCCCTGCCTACCTAGGAAAGACATAGAAATAGAAGACGTAGACGAGCTATCTCTAGGCCATACAAGAAGGAACGGAAAGAAAAGAAGCTACCCTCAATCTTCTCCTAAAAAAGAAAGCCAAAAACAAATAAGAAAGACGGCAAAATTCAAGCCTATTACAGCTAGCACATCTTTCGTCTAGGCTTTACCAGATCAATACCTACAAAAGGCTCTAGAATGCCTAACACTGGCCTATAAAGAGCTAGAAAAAGAAGAGAAAAAAAACCAAGTCAAGCAGCTAGAAGACTATACACGAAGTATTCTAGCAGGAGAAAACCCCTTTATAAGAGGAAAAGAAGAACAGGAGAAAGAGGTCCTAAAAGGACTAGTAGAAGAAGTAAAAGCCCTCCGTAAAGAAATAGCCCTCCGTAAAGAAATAGCCCCAAAAACCTACGCAGAAAAGTTAAAGAAGGGCCTTTCTTCTTCTACTTTCTCCTTTTCTTGTCCTTCCTCTTTCTCATCCTCTTCTCCTTCTCCTTCTCCCCCCTCCACCCCACCTTTCTATACTAGTAAGACAACTAGTTATACTACCAGTCCTACCTCTACTAGAAGAAAAAAGAAGCTACTGCAAGAAAGGAGACTAGTTCTAGTTACAGATCAAAAGGACCAGCCTCTAGATATCTTCTCTATACGAAATCAAGTCAATCAACTATTTACATCCAAATTGCAAATAGAGAAGCCAGTAATAGCTACTATAGCTAGAACTAGAGAAAAGCAGAACATTCTCCTTACAACAACAGAAGAATATAATGCAGAGTTTCTAGTTAAATATAAGAAAATCTGGTCTAACTGCTTCTCTTTTAAAAGAGAACAAAAACTAGAGCCCTGGGCTCAAGTAGTAGCCCACGGAGTCCCTATCTCCCCTTTCTTAGGAGAAGGAGGCTCTAAACTTCTAAAGGAAGAAATAGAGACCTTAATCCTATTAGGATACAGGGACTACCTAGATGGATCTCATCTAGAGAAAAGAGATATGATCCACAAACTAGGTTTGGCTCTATAGTTTTTGCTATAGAAAACGAGGAGAAAAGACAGGAAATCCTTAAGCAAAAGGAAATCCTAATTGTAGGGGTAGCTGCTAAAGTAGTTAAATACCTAAAAATCTCTCCTATTACACAATATACAAACTGCCAAAAATTTGGCCATATAGGAGATAGATGCTCTACTAGGGCCTGTCGATTTTATGCAGCAGCACATCTATCTAAAGACCATTCCTGTTCGACTTGCAATATAATAGGCAAGCCTTGCAAGCATACTACCCCTCTCTGCATTAATTGTAAAGAAAACACTTTGCTAATAGCAAAGACTGCGAGTCTCTTAAAGCAGCTAAACTAGTACATCAATGAGTACAAGCTTAGAAGGTTCTATACAGAAAGAAGAAGAGATCTCTCTAGTTTCTAAAGCTAAGGAAGAAATCTCCTTTATACAACATAACGTAGGAAAAAGACAAGAAGCACAGCAAACCCTACTAGAAATAGGATTTAGGAGAAAAATAGATATTATTCTAGTACAAGAACCTAGTACCTGGAAAGACAGACAAAAAGAATCCTACTTCTCTATCCCACATCCTGCATTTAACCTTATCCTCCCTAGTAATCTGGCTATTCAACCTAGAGTAGCTATCTATATAAGGAAAACTAGTTCTAGTATTCTATAATATAGAAATAGGGAAGATATCTGCAAAGATACAGATATTATAGCATTAGAAATCTACGGTCAATTTGAAAGATTTCTATTGTTTAATGTCTATAATGAGAGACAACTAGACGAAAACTCTAGAACCCAAAGAAGTAGTACAACTACTATCTCTAGGGCCATTCTAGAACTGGAAATAGATCTCCCTTTTATACTAATAGGAGACTATAACCTACACCACAAATGGTGGAACGCGCTAGCTAAGAACCCAACTAGGGAGGCTAAAGAACTAGTAGACTGGCTAGATAAATACAACTGCCAACTACTAAATTCAGACGAACAGCAAGGGACCTTTCATAGATCTAATATAAGGGAAAAGTCTATTATAGACCTAGCCTTCTACTCAGGAAACTTTGAAGAAAATACCTAGGATAATTGGACTATAATAGAAGAAACAGGATCTAATTATAAGACTATAGCATTCTCTTTATTTACTAGAGAGATGCAAAGATACCTAAACCCTCTTCAAGAAACCCCTTTCTCTGTAAAAAAGGCAAACTGGGAACTTTTCTCTACCTCCTTAAAAGAACAGGTTCTAGAGCTAGAACTAGAAGCAAAGCTTTTAGTAGCAGAAGAACTAGTTAGAGAAAACCCCTATATAGAGATAGGAGAAAAAGGTCCCCTAGCCTCCCTAGAAGATTCGTATAGACTTAGGGATAGAAGCTTAAGTACACTAGTAGATAATCTAGCAATAGATCTTACTAGCTGTATAAAGCTAGTGTAACGTGGCCCGCCTCCACGTCGCCATACGGCCAAAAAGACTGAGAGTGCTTGCGAACTTGTCGCAAGCGCGGCGGGACCTAATATATATACTCTTACAGCTAGCAGCAGAGAAAGCTATCCCCAAATCTAGAATCTGCGAATTCTCTAAACCATAGTGGAATAAAGAACTTCTAAAGAAAAGACAAAAAATGGCAAAACTAGGAAGACTCCATAAGAAACAACCTAATAGAAGTTCTAGACTAGAAGCCTATAAAGAAGCTAAAAATCAATACTTCTACGCAATAAGAGAAGCCAAGACTAGCTGCTGGAATAGCTTTCTAGAAAAAGCACAAGGAAAAGAGATCTTTACTGCCCTAAAATACACAAAGGAGAAAACACTGCGAATAATCCCTAATCTACAGTATAGTAAGGACGGGACTACTAGACTAGTAGAAAGCTTTTACAACTACTCTATTCCCAAAAACCCCTTCTACTAGCCCTACGGAGTGGAAGAACTATACTATAGACAGTAAATGGGAATAGCCAGAACTAGAGAGAATAGAAGTCAAATAAGCAATTCTCTCTAGCTCTAATAAAAAAGCTCCAGGGCCAGATGGGATATCTTTCGCAATTCTACAAAAGGCCTACCCTACTATAGAAGATCTTCTATATAGGATCTATAGGATCTTATTTATCCTAGGCTACCAGCCAAAGGTCTGGAGAGAAGCTAGAGGAACTATTCTTTACCAAAGTCCTATAGACCTATCTCCCTATTAAACTGCCTAGGAAAGACTTTAGAGAAGATCTTTGCTACTAGATTAGGATATCTAGCTAGTACTACTAGCTTACTTCAAGATTCACAACTAGGAGGAAGAAGACAGCGGTCCGCAATAGACGCAGTCTTACTACTTCTAAACAATATCCAATCTAAAAATAGTAGGAAAAAAGCTAGATAAAGGATAGCTACTACGTTATTCCTAGACGTAAAAGGGGCTTTTGACCATGTCTCTAAAAACCAGCTTCTATCTATCTGTAAGGAACTAGGACTACCTATAGCGTTTACACAATGGGTAGCTGCTTTCCTAAGCAATAGAAAGATACAGCTTTCCTTTAATAGACAAATACAAGAAAAAGTAGAACTAGAAACAGGGATACCACAGGGATCGCCTATATCCCCTATCTTATTTCTACTATATCTACGCAATATCTGTAGGCTAGAGACAGAAGGAGCCTATTCCCTTAGCTATATGGACGATTTTGCAATTACGGTTACTTCAAACTCTACTAAATCTAATTGTAAAAAGCTAGAGATGATTGCGCAAGAGCTAATGTCTAAAGCTAAGGAGGCTGCTATTAGCTTTAATATTGGCAAAACAGAGCTTATATACTTCCATAATAAGCGCACTACTATAGAGGAAGGGCTAAAGCTAGGAGACGTAAAAATATCCCCTAAACCCCTAGTTAGGTGGTTAGGAGTATTCCTAGACTCTAAGCTTACTTTTAAACAACATGTGGAAATAAAAATCTCTAAAGCAAAAGAAGCCTTCTATTTAATTAGAAGACTAGGCAATACACAAAGAGGTCTATCCCTACAAGCCCTTCGACAGCTCTATATAGCCTGCGTTACTACCATAGCAGACTACGGAGTACAATGCTGGTGGAAAAGCAAATCTAGAGACTATCTACTAGCTAGGTACCAATCTCTACAAAATGAGGCCCTAAAACTAGTTCTAGAAGCGTTTAGAGGATCTCCAAGCCAAGCTATAGAGATTGAAGCTTCTACTCCTCCTCCTAGAATTAGATTTGAAAAGCTTTGCAATAACTATGCATTAAGAATCCTAAAATTTAAGGAAAATCACGCAATCAAAAAGGCATATATAGAAGAGGTTAATAAAGATAGGGACGAACTAGCAGCTAGTTCTAGCTCTAATTCCAGCCCTAAAAACTCTACTATAAAGCACCTCTTACAGCCAAAAACACAGCTACTATCTCTAACCTCTA